>OCVQ010003131.1_pt1 | contig 10112 bp, 10 predicted proteins | sample 1539061 | NCBI WGS metagenome assembly OCVQ01 (sample SAMEA3355526, study PRJEB22509) | marine metagenome | biome: marine; feature: river plume; material: water | place: USA | collected 2010-08-08 | depth 0.5 m | reverse complement strand
TTGTATGTTGCCATAGGAAATACCGCAAGGTTGGATGAAATCTCAAATCCTAATTCTTTGGGGCTAGCTTGTGGTTATGTAAGCAATGCGGTCAGTTTCAGTCCTGCAACATGTCAACTCGGGTTGCCTGCACAAGTCCCAATCGGAGGATTTGCGGCTAGTTCAACCATTACATTTCTTCCTGATTCGTGTTTGCAGAGTTCTATTTCATTTTCAATACCATCAACATCACCCATCAATCAAGTAAATTGGAATTTTGGTGATCCAAATTCAGGAGCAAATAATAGTTCATCTTCTTTAAATCCAAACCATCTATTTTCTGAAACCGGAACATACCAAATTACAGCCTCAGTTGATTTTGAATGCTTTTCAGAAACCCTTACCCAGACCATAACGTTGGTTGATTGCTCAGATACAATATCACAAGTTGTTTCATTTGAATTCCCCAATGTAATCACCCCTAATTCAGATGGAACTAATGATATTTTTGAAATTGAAAATTTACCAGAAAACACCGAAGTTCTAATTCTAAACCGCTGGGGAAATATTGTGTTCTCTTCAGATAATTACCAAAACAATTGGGATGGCAAGGACAATTCGGGTAGAGCGCTAGTTGATGGGGTTTACACCTATAAATTCACTACCAAAGCTGGTAAAACAGGACATGGATTTGTTCATTTAGTGCGATAATTTTAAGTTTTTTTCGCCCTCGTGTCACTTTTTTCAGCATTAAGACACTTACTACCAAATCCCGAGTGTAATTAAAATGGAATTAACCAAACAAGAACGTTTTATGCAAGTATACGAACCGGTTCATGAACGGTTTGAGCGCTATTGCAAATCGCGTGTTTACGGTGAATTTCATTTCAAAGACATTATGCACGATACCTTGGTTGTTGCCTTTGAGAAGTTTGATGAAATCAAATCTACGGATGCATTTCTTCACTTTTTGTTTGGTACGGCTACACGAATATTAGCCAATCACCGAAAGAAGAAACGACCAGAATTTGTTGATCAGTTGAAAGGAAAGTACGAGTATGCTCACAACGAAAATGATTCCATTGAACAACAATTTGAGATCAATGATTTGTACAAATGCTTACAAGAACTTGATCAAGTGACAAGTGAGTGCATTATTCTCTTTGAAATTTCGGGGTTTTCGATCAAAGAAATCATGGGTATTCAAAACTCAAGTGAAGCTGCTGTAAAGAAACGCCTGAGCAGAGGTAGAATGCAATTATTGGCGCTTATGCAGTCACTTGAAATTAAAAACGGTGTATTATGAAATCCGAAGAAAAATTAAATCACCTATTTGAAACACTGAGAAACGAAAAAACCTCTACGAGTGTTTCTGATGTTACCTCTTGGATTACAGCCCCTGCTCAGTTTACTGTTCCAAAATCAACTAGTAAAATTATCATTCAAAAAAACTTCTTTATTATGAGTTCAATTGCCACAATTATTGTAACCGGAGTTCTATTAATGTCCGGAAATAAAGAGCCAAACATTGCTCCAAAACAAAAAAAGGACATGCAAGCCACGATTCAAGATACGTCAACAGTTATCGCGAGTCAACCGAATCATTTCACATTTAGTAATGAAATTAATGATAATCCTTTCATTCAACCATTGATCGATTTAGGTCTTGTGACATTACCTTTTGCGGAGATAATATTTCCTTCACCGAATTCTACAAAAACAAGTCTTCAATCTAATACCGGATCTTGGTTCTCTACCAATGACAGTTTGCACGTCGATACACTTTTCAATGGGGTGAAGTCATTGGTATTCAAAGGGAATAAAAGTGATATTTTGGTTAGTGGAAGTAATCGGACAGGCATTTCCATGAAGTACAACTATCAGCTAAAGGCAAAAGGAGTTTTCTCACGCAAAAAGGAAGGGAATTGTGAATTAAACTATGTGCTGAAAGATTCCGTTCTGACGATTCATTTGAAAAGAAAAGAGAATAGTTTCAATGGTGTCAGTGTGCTTTCTGAAAGTAGTAAAATGGAATTTTATGTTCCGGAAAACGTCGATGTGAAAATGGATTCAGATTTAGGCGATATCGATGTAAATGGCTTAAAAGCAAATACAACAAAAGTTTACACAGCACTTGGAGATATTACTGCTGAAAATGTTTCGGGGAACATCGATTTGAATACAGATCTTGGAGACATTTCAATGAGAAAATTGGAAGGAAAAATAAATTCCGTTACGTCTTTAGGAGATATCCAGGGAGAACATATTTTGATCTCAGACAACAGTAAATTCAATACTAGCCTTGGAGATATTGATGTTCAATTAAGTAATCCGCTTTCTGACTGTAGCCTGGATTTGAGCTCAAGCTTGGGTAAAGTTAAAGTAGATCGGCCAGATCTCAAGAAGAAATCAAGTAGTCAATTAAACTTGGGAAATGGTAAATTGAAAGTGATAATGGTAACTTCTTTAGGGAAGGTAATTGTTCGTTAAGCTACCAGTTAATAATCAAATAATTTATAATCAAATAAAAATGAAAACAATTTGCTTTATCGTAATTAACCTATTTATTGGAACTGTAGCTTTTAGTCAGAAGCTAAATTGGATTCCGTTTGAATGGGTTGGTGATAGCGTGTCCGGTAAATATTTTGACAAGGCTGCTATAAATATTCCAGTTTCAATTGATGGTTTACCCCATAAATTCAACATGCAATTTGATTTAGGCGCTGTAACAACAGTTATTTATGGAAACTCAATTGCTAATTATCTTGATAAATATTCTGAGCTCAAAAATAAAATAGACACTAATACGAGCTTTACAATCAACGGCCAAAAAAATCCTATGTTCAAAGATGTTCATTTGGGATTAGGAAATATTTCATTCGGGAAAAGAGATATAGGTTATTTTCAAGAATTTGGAGATACGATTCCATCTGATTCAATTTATACAAGCACAGAAAAACATATTGGAACAATTGCCCCTGATTTGTTTAAAGACCAGTATTTAATTATCGATTATGCCAACAAACGAATTTGTGTTACCGAAAAATTACCTAGTAAATTAGCGCAAGCAGATTTTCAAACTTGTTCAATCGAAGATGGGCGAATTACCATTCCTTTTACAATTAACGGTAAAGTAGAGAACTTAATGTTTGATTCAGGCTCCAGTATTTTTACTTTACTATCGAGCGAGGAGAATGCAAAACAAATATCAGATAATGCCATCATTGATTCATTGAGTGTAAATAGCTGGGGTGATTACTTAACGGTATATGGTCAAAAGATAAACGCTGATGTGAAATTTGGCAATACTACTTTACCCTCATCTAATGTTTATTATATTAAAAACCCAATGATCGCAGATTTCTTTAAAGAGCAAAATATTTGGGGAATAACTGGGAACGCCTATTTCTTAAACAAGATTGTAATAATCGATTATAAGAATAGCCGTTTCGGAATAAAATAAAGGCCAAATAACAGCGTGCAAGCGCCAAATAGTAAATAGTTAAAACAAATAAAAATGAAAAAACAAATAATCCTCCTGTGCGCATTGTTTATGAGCCTGCAACAATTCATCGCGCAAACTACTCCATTACAAAAAATGGATGACTTCCTTCAGCAAAAAGGAGATGACTTTGAGGCAGCATATGAAAAGAAAGACGTTAAGGCATACAATGCATTGTTGTCTGATTATCTATTGATATATGAGAAATTATCTGTTGATGAGAAAAAACAGCAATCCTATTTGATGAGCAATATCTACTATAATCTAAGTTGCATATACTCCATTTCGAAAGATAAAAAATCTGCTCTAGCCAATTTGAAAAAAGCAATTGATGCTGGTTATAACGATTACGGACATGTACAACTTGATACCGACTTAGACAATATCCGAAACGAGAAAGAATTTCTGGAACTCAATAAAAAATTGAAGTCAACCGGCGACTATCTTTCTATTCTCAAAAGAGCAGGCAAATACAACTTGTCAGACAATAGACCAGTCCCAGCGTTCAGTTATCAAGCAAGTGATAATCCAAACCTTGTGGCATTGCGCAAAGGATTCAATCTCGATAGCATAGCCGGACAAGGTTCAGACGTGTTACAAATTTTAAATCTCATGCATTGGATTCACGATTTAGTTCCCCATGATGGAATGAATGGAAATCCGGAGGTCAAAAATGCAATGAGTATGATTAATGTCTGTAAAAAGGACAATCGAGGATTAAACTGCCGAGGGCTTGCATTGGTTTTGAATGAATGTTATTTATCAATGGGCATTAAATCGAGAGTTGTTACCTGTTTACCTAAAGACAGCCTGAAAATCGACAATGATTGCCATGTTATTAATTCCGTTTATTCCGAATCACTCAAAAAATGGCTTTGGATTGATCCGACTTTCGATGCTTATGTGATGAATGAAAAAGGAGAACTATTGAGTATTGAAGAAGTTCGAGAGTACCTGATCGGTGACAAACACCTAATTCTGAATCCAGATGCCAATTGGAACAATCAGCAGACGCAAACAAAAGAGAATTACCTTGAAAATTACATGGCTAAAAACCTCTATATTTTGCAGCGTACAGCATCAAGCGAGTACAATATGGAAACAAGCTCTGAAGGAAAAACATACAACTACATAGAGCTTCTTCCGCTTGATTATTTTAATCAAGAACCACAAAAACAGGAAGATAAACGAGAAGAGAGCAATACGCTATGGATCTTCCACAAAACCAATAACCCGAATGTGTTTTGGGAGCATTGATAGGAGATTTTTTTGGACTTGTTAGTATATTTGAGGGGGTTAGCAGGGAGTTAGCCATAATTTTTAACAGACAAAGTGAAATATACTATAAATCAAGTAGATGCTTTTACCGACACAGTTTTTGGTGGAAATCCTGCTTGTGTGGTGCGGTTGGACAACTGGTTGCCAGACGAGATCTTATTGAAAATTGCAAAGGAGAACGCAGTTGCAGAAACAGCTTTTTTTGTTGACAAAGGCGAAAAAATCCATTTACGTTGGTTTACCCCTGAAATTGAAATGGATTTGTGCGGTCATGCTACTCTTGCTACAGCTCACAGTTTAGCGACAATTCTTGACTGTAAAAAAGATGAAATTGTATTTGAAACTTTAAGTGGCGACTTAATTGTCAAAATAGAAAATGGGTACTATAAAATGGATTTCCCATCAAGAATGCCTATTGCAGACATTTTACCTGATACCATTTCAAAATCTTTAAATATACAGCCCAAGGAAATTTTGAAATCAAGAGACTATGTTTTGGTATATGAAAACGAAGCGGAAATCAGAAACATTAAAATTGACAGACAATTGTTCGACCAAATAAATCTAGATCCAGGAGGAGTTATTGTTACAGCAGTTGGAGATAACTGCGATTTCGTTTCGAGATTTTTCACCCCACAAGCATCAATTTTAGAAGATCCTGTAACAGGTTCAGCACATTGCTCTTTAATTCCATTTTGGGCGAAAAGACTAAATAAAAAAGAACTTTATGCCCAACAAGTTTCAGAACGAATGGGCAAGTTGTACTGTGAAGACAAAGGAGACCGAGTAATTATTAGCGGAACCGCAAAAACGTATTCAATTGGAGAATTTTGGACGGAATAAAACTGCCTCTATTATATAAGAACCAAACCCAAGTGAAGTGCAACAGGATTTCGGATGTTACAAAAAGTAAGCACAAATCAAAAACAATGAACGATTGGAGGTGAAAATTACCCGGGTTACCTCAGTTACACAAGTAATACCCAAGTTACCCAAGTAATACCCGCGTTACTCGAGTAAATGGAGTGATTTTTTGAAATTATCAGTTAATTGACGATTACATAATCTCGTGTTACTCGAGTAAAAACAACTTATGCTTTTCCGAAGTTATTATTTAATATAATAATACGATGAAAATAGTTTATTTAATAAAATAAGAGCAGTTCGCATAATCAACGATGCTTTCAACAGGTAAGAAAGTTAAGTTACCAGAGAAATCGTTAGAACGCTAATCAAATGTGTTTTTTGAAAATTAGTTAAATCAAAAGAACATTGAATGTTTTAAATTCAACGTGTATTGTTGCATAAATGTACAATGAAAAAAGAGGTGTAAAAGTCGTTTTAGGTTTGTGTAAAATAGCTGTGCCGAGTTTGAATTTAAAGCATATAAAAGGCTACAATCAACTATGAACATTTACGAGACAAATGATTTCCAAACCCTCCACAAACTGGTTCGAAAACAGCTCAGTTAAGTCCACAAAAGCCCTTCGATGAAGGGCTTTTTTTTGTAACTTTCAAGTACTAGTCAACCCAACCAATGAAAAAAACACTCCCAACCCTCACCTTCTTACTCCTCAACTTTGCAGCATTGGCGGTTGGAGGTTTGTTTACCGGAAATGGCGTTTCGTCTGAATGGTACCAAAATCTGGATAAAGCACCTTGGACACCGCCCGGATGGGTTTTTGGAGCGGCCTGGACTCTCATTATGGTTTGCTTTGCCTTTTACATGGGTCAACTTTGGGTCAATGCATCCAAACACAAAGGCTTGCTACTACGCAGTTATGGCCTTCAATGGGTTTTGAACGTGGCTTGGAATCCGGTGTTTTTCTATTTTCAGAAAGTTGACATCGGGCTGTTGGTCATCGTTGGGCTCTTGCTGAGTGTGTTGCTCATCGCCATCAAATTTAGCCGCATTCAAAAAAGCTGGACGCTAGCGATCGTTCCTTATGTGCTTTGGCTCTTAGTTGCAACGAGTTTAAACGCTTATATCTTTTTCAAGATGTAAGCCACACCCTTCCCTTCAATCTGCACCAAATAAAGAATTTACTCCGTATATCTACCTACCCGTTCTTGTCTTTTTCTAGATTTCAGGACCACTTGATAATTTCAATCTATAATTTTATGAATAAACGTAATAAATGAAGAACGAAATCATCTTCTATCTGTCCAACGAACTTCCTGCACATTTAGAGGTCAGATTTGAGAAGGAAACAATATGGCTTTCACAAAAACAAATGAGCATTTTGTTTGGCAAAGATGCCGACACCGTAAGCTTACACCTTAAAAATATATTCTTTGAACAAGAATTGGATGAAAATTCAACTACCGAGCATTTCTCGGTAGTTCAAAAATAAGGTAATCGATATGTGAGCAGAAGGATGAAATATTACAACCTCGATGCCATACTTTCGGTTGGCTACCGAGTGAATTCAAAAAGAGGTACTCAATTCCGCATATGGGCAAAAGTAAAAGCTTTCAACTTGATTTGGACTTGGAAAAAGCAAATGAGCAATATGGAAACTATGAATGGAAGGAATTTAATAAAAGTCACGACCGATTTCTAATTATTGATCATTCAGCTGTTTATTACATTGGGGCATCACTTAAAGATCTCGGTAAAAAATGGTTTGCCTTTTCAAAATTAGATGAACGATCCATGGAGAGTTTGTTGAACTCCATTTTGGAGGTAATTAAAACCCCTGATGCTTAGTGCATCTTGAATACATGGAAAACAACATCCTAAGTCAAGCGCTCCACTATCTCCCTATACTCCGGGTAAGCTGCCAAAAGTTTGGGGCGTTCGAAGAGTTCGAAATCGCGGAAATCGAAGCCAGGTGCTACGGCGCAAGAAACCAATGAGAAGCTTTCTTTTTCGAGTACCGTGCTGCCAAAAATGGTGTCTTTAGGGATCCAGAGAAAGGGTTGCTGGCCTTTTGATAAATCGAGCCCGAGGTAATGTTGCATGTGGCCGCGCTCAGAAAGTGTATGCACAATTAAGGGGCTACCCGCATGAAAATACCAAAGTTCATCGCTTTTAATGCGGTGAAATCTAGACACATTCTCTGAAGTCAATAAGAAATAGATGGAGGTCAGTAGGTTGCGCTCCTGACCTTCTAAAGTGAGCTCAGAGCGATAGGTTTCTTTGTAGAATCCGCCCTCGGGATGTGGTAAAAGACCTAAAGCATCGATGAGTTGTTGCTGAGATGACATGCTCAAAAGTAAGCAATCTTACAAATCGAGGTATTTCAAGAATTCATTTTTGGTTTGCTCTTGCTCAAATTTGCCGCAATAGTGCGCAGTTACGGTGCTGCTATTCACATCTTTTACGCCTCTGGAAGAAACACAGAGGTGTGTGGCGTCGATGATTACTGCTACATCTTCTGTTTCCAATACTTTTTTGAGTGCATTGGTGATTTGCATGGTGAGGCGTTCTTGTACCTGCGGGCGCTTGAAAATGCTGCACAACCCGATTAATTTTTGACAAGCCAATCACCTTTCCGGAAGAAATGTAGGCTACGTGTGCTTTACCGATGATGGGTACAAAGTGGTGCTCGCAGTTCGAGTAAAACAAAATGTTCTTCTCAACGAGCATTTGATTATACTGATATTTGTTTTCAAAGAGCTTGATGTCTGGGAAGTTGGCGGGGTTGAGGCCGCTAAATATTTCTTTCACATACATTTTGGCAACGCGCTTTGGCGTACCACTGAGGCTGTCGTCTGAGCGATCCAAACCAAGGAGGTCCATAATTTGACCGAAGTGTACAGCAATTTGTTCAATTTTTTCGTCGTCGCTGAGCGCAAAAGCATCGGGTCTGAGTGGAGTTTCTACGGAGGTACTCACGTGCTCATCGCCCATTTCATCGATCAGGACGTCAATCATATTGTGGTTTACCTGGATACCGTTTTGTTTCATGTTTTGTTTTTTAAATTAAACAAAACACAAGGCAAAAGGTTCACAAAAAAAAGCCCTCATTCAGGAGGGCTCTTACAAAATCACGCTTTACTTCAGATAAAAAGTGGTTTCTCCTTCTTCTCCCCGACCAACAATGAGTTTACCGCGGTAAAGCCGAAATCCGAAATTACTGCCATCACTCGGGCTCATGCCGTATAAATCAGCAAAACTACCATAGGTATCGATGTTCACATTGATAAAATAGAAGGTGCTTCCCGCCTTGTTGCTCACCTTGATTCCGTAGGTATTGAAGCTAGAGATGTAGCCATAAGAAATGGTGAGGCCATTGTCGGAATTATAAAAATACTTGCCGTCCATGTATGAAATGACATTTGATTCTTCTTCGAATAGGACGGTTTGTGCCTGTAATGAGCTCAGGCTAAATAGCGATAAAATAATGGCAAATAGTTTCATAGTTTAGGTTTTAGTTCTTGAAAGTTATGAAATTTTGACAATAAAGCCGCGTTGAGAAGCAACTTTCCGAGAGTTTTTCACGTCCTTTGCCCGAACAAATCTTATCAATGAAAAAATCTACCTTATTTGTGGCCCTGGCCCTCGCTTTCAATTCCTTTGCACAATCTGTCAAGGGAGAGCAAATCACTTACACCTACGTTAAACTTCCGAGCAACCCTGTGCAGCCAAAGCCTACTGCTTACACCGCAACAGTTACTGCAGCATACGAAGTTGAAAACCAAAAATTAATGGCGCAATACGAAGCCGACAAAGCACAAGCTGAAGCCGACTACCAGCGCGATATGGCAGACCTTCCCAACAAGCAAAAAGCAGCCGACGATAAATTCGAGCGCGAAATGAAAGCTTGGAACGAAAAATCTACCGCATCCAAAATCATCGAAAAACAAGTACTCAACGAGAACAACAAACCAGTCAAAGACTACGTTGCGCAGCCTTACCGCCGCACGGTCCCGATGCCTGTCATGAAAACATCCTATGACTACAATTCTTTGGCCTCTACCTATCTCTTTATCGACGGCTTGCAAAAAGGTGCAGCAAATGCCCTCAACTATACCGTTACGTTACAAGGTTTTGAGGCTACACCTGCTAAAATTGTGACTGAAGTAAAAGACGAAGTATCGCGCAAAGATGGCGTCAGTACAACTATAAAGGTTACCTATTACCACATCGAGTTCACTTACCGCCACCCGATGAGTTTCCGCGTCACCAACGCGATCAATCAAGAAATTTATGCAGCGGCACCAGCAGAGTTCACAGAATTTAAATTATACAAAGGTACTGCCACCAAAACACAACCTTCAATGGATGTCAGCGCAGTGCTCAAGCAAATGGAAGACAAATGCTTGCAAGATAACCTCAAAGTGATCAACCACATGGTCAATGATCGCATTGGTTTTGAGCGCACAGAAGAGACCTTCGAACTAAATT
>OCVQ010003129.1_pt1 | contig 10121 bp, 9 predicted proteins | sample 1539061 | NCBI WGS metagenome assembly OCVQ01 (sample SAMEA3355526, study PRJEB22509) | marine metagenome | biome: marine; feature: river plume; material: water | place: USA | collected 2010-08-08 | depth 0.5 m | reverse complement strand
ATTTGATTTTTGGGTTCACGGATATCTACTGCCGTTACAAATGCACCTCTATCGATACATTTTTGAACCATGTAATTACCAACCAATCCGTTGGCACCCGTTATTAAAACCTTTTTACCATTCATTATTTATTTTTTTTATTAAATTTATTAATTCATTATCATCCCTAACAACGTTAAGGAGATGATTATAATTATATATACATATATCTAATACAGATTTATACTTTTCTTCACATGTTTCTAAATCCCATGAGCATATATTATCTACGTTTTCTATTATTTTTAACATTCTATCAATCCCATCTTCAATATCATCATAACTTTCATCAAAAATTGAATCAAAGGTCTTAAATCCAAATTTTTTAAATTTATCTAAATAATGATAAGTACCAACCACAATAAATGGTTGTAATCCTAATATTGGTTTTAATATTTTTTCTGTAAAGAATGTTGTTTCTTTTTCAAAAAAGAAAGTTTCAGTACAAATATGAAAATATGAGTTTAAAAATAAATCCTTTTTAAAACAATTCCCTGGATAAAATGAGTTATCTCGATTAATCCATTTATGTGTATCAATTTCTATTGGTACCAATTTATTTAATTTACTAACAAATGGCTTATATTCGGCTAATCTATCATCATAGTACTCTTGTACATCTGGGTCATATTCTTTTAAAGCGGAAAGATAAAATTTATCTAATAAATTATTTTTAAATAAATGTGTTATTAAAATTCCTCGGTGTAATCTTTCTGCTCGATTAAATGATAAGAAATGTTTTTCTCTTTTTAAATTAGTTTTAGCTTCAGTTGGAGTTGGTGTTGATGCCTCGTATTTTAATTCATTAAATCCACTTATATTGGGCAATATTTTTATAAAATGATTTGGACTATAAATTTTAAAGTTTGTATTAATTTCTAATAAATCATTATTACCATCGATGAATATAAAATTTTCTTCAATTAAATTATATTTAGTGATGTGCTCATAAAATTTTAAAAAGTATTCTTTATTTATTATTGATGCTTCTCCAATATTAGAAATAATTATTTTTAATTTATTTTCTTTTATAGCAGATATACAGTGGGTGGGTAAATCTTCAATTATGTAATTAAGTAAAAAAAAATCTGATTCAAATAACCATTCCAAATTCCAAACTTCATATACAAGTATGTTGTTAGCAGACTCATTTAACTCATAATTTTCAGTATGTGTTAACCAAGGATAGTGATTTAAATCATATCTAACAATATCGGTAAACGTATTGTGCATAAATCTGATATGGTTATCAACCCTAATACCATATCCGTTACCAATTTCATCTGCAGATGAAACAAAATTTAAAATACTACCCATTTACCAGTCCCATAGTGTGGGAATTTTGATTCATATTTATAATATATTACATCTTTTGGTATTTCTCTTTGAATACCATTCCATGTATCTAATGTAGGTGTGTTTGTACTTACACCATTATCTTCTACCACGAAGTACAAAGGTAAATCATAGTTTCTTGCATATTTGTGAACTTCGTAGAAAATTCCACTTTCAAATGCCATATCTCCCAAAAAAACCCAAACCTTTTCATCACTACCTTTTAACTTTAGTGATTTTGCAACTCCAAGTGCAATTGGTAAGGTACCAGTTACGATTGCAGATGAGTAGAAATTAGATTCCTTGTCCACAATAGTTATTGATTTACCATCAAGTATTTTTTGTTTTAAATCCCTTGGGTCAACTCCATGCAGAAGTGCGTGATAATGAGACCTCCATGTTGAAAACACCCAATCTCCAATACCTATTTTGCTGAAGATTTTTATTAGTTGGTCTTCATTGCCATTTGATAGGTGAATTGGACCTTTGATTTCTCCATTTTCCCAATGAGTTATAATATCATCTTCAAATACAATTAATTCTTCTTTTGTCCAATTTCCATCGGCCCATCTATCTTCGTGGTAGTTTAAATTTTTAATTTCCATTTCTATCTCTTTTTGATAAGATTGGATTATCGATTGGCCAATCTATATTAAATCTCTTGTCATTAAAGACTATTGTTTGTTGTTTGTTTTCATCATTGTACTCACCTTTGTATGCCATCTTATAGTGAAAAAGAGAATCATCTTCCATCACAAAGTGTCCATTTGCAAAATAAGGTGGGATTAAAACTTGAGTACCAGTTTCGGGCCCAATGATAAAAGTTTCCCATTTACCAAAGTTTGGTTGTTTTTCTCTTACATCCAAAACTACTAAATAAATTTTACCGTGAAGACATGAAATTAGTTTCCACGTTTTTTCATCCCAATGTAATCCACGAAGAACTCCAAATTTTGATTTAGAATATCTATCGTGTTTAAATTGTAATCCATCTGCACGTTCTACTGCGGGTAACAATCTATCATAAAAATCTGAATGATATGTGGTAGATATTGAACCACGATATTCATGATAAATGGATGGTTGAATAATTTTTACTTCAGGTAAAACTAACCCGTTGTAAAAATGAAAATCATTCCACTTTCTTTCTTTATAAAATAAACTTCTATTTGATTCCATAACCCAACGGTAAATCGTTTCTATATCTTGAACTTAAATCGCCAATTATAATTGAATAAGTTTTTATTAACTCATCAATGCCATCATCTAAAGAGTACATTGGTGTCCATCCTTTAGATTCTAATTTTTTGTTTGAAACAACATAATCTCTTTTATCAGGATCTTCATAATTATCGTTATGAAAAATTGAAAAAGATGGTATGTGTTTTTGAATAGTTTCACATAATTGCTGTTTAGTTAGATTTGCTGAAGATAATCCTACGTTAAATACTTCTCCACTATGAGTGGTGTATTCTTCTATCATTTTCAAGAAAACTAATGCAACATCTCTAATATGTATATAGTTTCTAACAAAATGTTTTTCAAATAGAACAATAGATTTATCACTCATTGCTTTGTAAACAAATTCGTTTACTAATAAATCCATTCTCATTCGAGGGGAGGTTCCAAAGACGGTGGCAAGTCTTAACGAAATCCCACCGATTCCTAATACTTCTCTCTCAGCATTAACTTTGGTAACACCATAATGTGAAATGGGGTTAAGTGGACTTTCTTCAGTACACTCCCCATTCTCTCCTATCCCATACCCACTATTGGTGTTCGGGTAAACCACCCTTTTATTATTTTCTTTTGCTACATCACATACAACCTTTACATGGTCATAATTTATTTGAGTTGCAAGTTGTTTATCCCTATCACATGCAGGAAATCCAACGATTGCTGCAAGTGGGATAATAATATCGTTTTGTAAAACGAGTTCTTTTAATAATTCATGATTTCTAACATCACCATAAATAAACTTGAATGATTTGTGATGTGAATAGACAATAGATGAAGTTTGATTATACATCAAATTATCTAAGATTGTTACTTCATATCCGTTAGATAGAAATACATCTGTCATTACTGAACCCAAATACCCAGAACCTCCTGTAATTAATATTTTCATATGAAATTGCTTATTAAATCTTTATTTTTATATTCTAATAGTGTATCTATAAAATTTTCTTTTAAGAAATCAAAAGTTGATTCAAAATTAGTACAACCAGTACTCTTATCAATCTTATTAGGAGAAAAATATAATATTCGTCTTCTGTTTATAGAATATTTAACTTTAAAATTAGATATTTGTTCAATGTGATTATCTGTTAATTCATTATTATAATCCAATATTATAAAAAAATAATGTTTGGTATTATGTAATTCTCTAAACACATCATTTCCTATGGAAAAATCTTTATCTTTTAAACTTTCTATTACATAAAAATTTGTAAATTTATTAGATGATGGGGTTTTCCATATTGTTCGTGTATCTACTATTGATGTATTGTACTTTTGATTATTATTTTTTAAATAATTAATATATTCCATAAATTTGGATGTATAAAGTTCATCTTGTTTTATAGACAAGGAATCCATATATATTTTTTTCAAAATATCTGGTTTATATCCATTTTCAATTATACCAAATGGAGTAAAATGAGTATATACAAAATTAATATTATTCTTTTCCATATTTTATCCATTTTAATAATTCAAAGAATTTAGCTGGTGGTTTGAATAGTGCATTAAATTTTAACACTTCCGAATTATGATTTATAATATGCTGCATCCATTCTAAATGCTGTATTTTGTTTGGATTGGATAGCCATTTTCTAATTTCATCAATAATAGCATCCATTCTATGAATACTATCGAGGTTATCATAACTCTCATCGATTAAATCATGAAATGTCTTGTATCCCATTTTATGTAATGCTTTTAAACTATTTCTATTACCCAAAATCATAAATGGATGATTATTTGCAATTGCTTTAAAAGTTTTTTCTGATATGAATAAGGTATCTTGTTTATCATTAAAATGTGTTTCACTTACAATTGTAAACCAAGATTTTAATGATGCTTCTGTATTGAAATTATACATGTAATAATCAAATTCTTTATCATTTGTATTATCTTCAAATGCATATATAGGTAACAATTTATTTGATTTTATTATATTTGATTTTGGTTTTATATTAAAATCAATATTTAGTTCCCTATCCTCATCGAGCTGATTCATGCTCACAATTCCCTTATCAATCAAATTCCACTCACGTAAATTATCGAACATCCACATTCTATGGTCTCTTGGTTTTTTATTCAAAAAATTAAAAACCTTTATATTATCATAATTTTCTTGTTTATATGCTATGTGGTCTATAACCGATGGAAAAGCAGTTGGATTACTTTCTAAAATTAATTCTTTTTTTCTACTAATATCATATTCAAAGTGTGCATAAGGAATAACGTGTATTGGTTCTTTTCCTCGATTTGAATCACACCAACGTTCCAATCCCTTTTCAATATCTTGGTTACCGGTAACGTAAATTATTTGAGATGGCTTTATCCATCTAACTGTTGCACTATCATATAAATGTGTAAAGATATAATCATTATGATAACCCTCTAATGAATTGTCAATCATTAAATATGCAGTTCCACTTATTAAATCTTGAATATATTTATCACTTAACTTGTCAAATATATTTGGCCAATCGAATGGAGTGTCATCAATAACACAATCTCTACCCATCCATTCTTTTGGAGATTGATTGATTCCAACCGGAATTATATATCGCTGACCAATTAGTTGGTCTGGTGTTAATAGATTTATCTCATATTTTTTTAAATTATACTCAATGACACTATTACCGTGATTTAATCTTGAAAAATGAGTAGATAATCTGCGTAAATGATTTGCATACGGAGATGTTGTTATACGATACATACCGTTACCCAACATCTCATTTTCATCAAATAGATTTCTTAAATTTTCTATATCTTCAAAAACTAAATTTATCATCTTTTAGGTAATTGTACTTTTTTCCAGTTTTTATTTTTAAATTCTTGAGTATCTTTCCACGATGGTAGACCTTCTTTCTTTTTTCTAACAATATCTGGCTCATATTCTTCAACTTCAAAGTGGGTAATATGACCGGATGTTACTTGAACATCTTCTATCGTATAATCTACTTCTAAAGTGTTATACCAATCTGCTAGTTCTGGAAAAGTTTCAACAAAATTCTTTCCTCTACGTTTATCATATTGTTCATAAAATGATTTAAAATCATGAAAGTGTAATTCCTTTTCATCTTCAGTTTTAACATGTCCTTGTTGAACAACTTCAATATAATCAATCAATCTTTGAATTTGAGCTTTTTCATGAATTGCTAGTAAATCATTATTTTTATTTACTTCAAACCAATCAAATAATTTTTTATGTAAAGTTGCCTTAATATCATCGGGTAAATTCAATGGAGACATAAATGCAGGCCATCTTAAAATATTTAAATCAATAAGTGGTTTATTCCAACCATACTTTGCTTTTAACTCTAACATATCATCCATAAATTCAGTAATAGATACTAAACATAGTGAGTTGATTGTCATCATTACAATAACTTGATTTACCTTACCTTCTTCAATTATACGAATTAAGTTTTTTCTCCAAGTTTCCCAAATTAATCCATCTCGAATATATTCAGCATGAGGACCAAAGGATTCATTGGATGTATATAAGTCGAATTCTTTTACATCAATTTCATGTGTTGTCTTAATTAATTTATCAATTAATTTATCAGGTACTCCTAAGTTAGAATTTACAGCTAATCTTAGATTTGGTGAAGGATATTTTTTTACTTCATGTAGGAAATTCCAAAAATTATGAGATGCAGATGGTTCTCCACCAGTAACTCTAACTTCTTGTAATTCTTGTGATAGTTCTGGCCACCACTTTAAAAAAGCATCTACATATGGGTTATCTTTATTATATTTACCAAATGGCTCTGCCCAAGACCCATCTGCATAATATGCTCCGGCAGATGATGTTTTGAATTTTTGATATGCACCATTATCCTCAATATCCTTACCCCATGATGTTGAATATCCACTATTACAATATGAACAAGCAAAATTACAAGTTCTATCAAAAGAAATTTCAACCGTTTTAAGAAGAACATCTTCAGTCCATGGAACATCTTTTAATTTAGAAATATCTTCAGCTGAATATATTCTTGATTTATAGATTCTATCTGCAATAGAATCTCTACCAATATCTTCTACCTTCCAACAATAAGAACATTCAGCTGGACGAGTTCCTTCCAACATCATTTTTCTTGCTATTTTTTTGTTTTCTGTATTGTGTAGTGCAGATGGATTGGTTTTTATTTCTTCTAAATCAATAGGATGCGGTAGTGGTAGGTGACATGAGTTCGTATATCCATGTCCTAAATGTAATGAAGCATTATACCATTTTGCTGCACAAAATGATTTACTAATAGTATTTAAATGCTCATCTCTCCACTCTGCTAATTCGTTTGCCATAATTTATAGTTTATGTATAAAATTACAGTTTCCTGTCAAATCATACGATTTATCGTGTATAAAAGTTTCAAAAGTATGATGTGATACTATATCACCATCAACTTCTAATTTAAAATTGTGTAGATTAAAGTCGGTGTAGTTTAGATTAAATCCATTTTTTGGAAAGTTACCTGCCCCAAAAATAATATGTGGGGATTCATCAAAACCTAATTCACTTTCGTGTAAATCTACTGAAACTAATTCTTGACTGTTGACATAAAAATTAATTCCTTTACCATAAATATACTCAAATTTTATATTTGTTTTTTTACCAACATCAATGGTTTTTGGTAAAACTTTTGTATGAGTTTCTCCTATATTATATAAAAGAATATCACAACCATTATCAATATCAAATCCAGAATACATTGGTAACATTGAAAATATTGTTTTCTTAATATTAGAATCATCTAACAAAGTAAAATCAAATTCTATTTTAAAAGAATGTTTACCATTTAATTTTTTATTTGCAGGGTCAATTGGAAATGTATCACAAATACTACTTGGCCAAAATATCCAAGGATTACCCTTTCTTATTTCTAACATAAAATTCTTTTAATTGTGGAAATGTTTCTGTAAAGTTAGTTCCTCTACGAGTATCATACTCATCTACAAATTTGATAAAATCTTGTCTAAATTTTTCGGTTGAAAACATACTATCTCCAACTGCGTAATCATAGATTCTTTTTATCTTTTGTATTTCTACATTAGAGAATCCGTAATTATCATGAGTAAATTCTTTAATACCATAATATAAAGCTTTCTTGGCAGATTCTAAAATAAGTTCTTTATGCTCATCATCTAAAATCTTTACAGATAAGTGAGATGGCCATCTTAGATATGATGTATCAAGTTGAATAGCCGAAACCCAATATCTTTGATTGTTTTGGTGTTTCTTCTTCATCTCAAATATCTTATCTATTAGTTCACCATAACTAAATACTGATAATGCGTTAAATGTTGCCATTACATTTACGGTAATCTTAGGTAACTTTGTTAAGAATGTATCTACATTTTTCCAAAATGTTTCATAGTTCATTCCAAATCGAGTATATTCTATTTGTTTATTAGTTCCTTCGGCAGATGTAAATATAATTAACTCTCTTACTTTATTATTATTTGATAAATCTTCACACAACTCAATAAATCTATCCATTAACTTTTGAGGAACATTCATATTGGTATTAATTGCTAAAGATAAATTTGGATTAGCTTCCCAATTTTCTTGAATATATTCTAATACTTTAAAAGTATCTTTAGAAAGTAAAGGTTCTCCACCGGTGATTCTAAAGGTATGTAAATCTTTATATAAATCAGGCCACCATTCCCAAAATGCTTCTACATATGGATTTTCTTCCGATTGCTTATATGGCATTTCACCACGTTCTCTCAACGAATCAATTTGATTGTAATTGGTTGAGGTTTTATAAGGACCGTGTTTTTCAATCTCCTCCACCCACTTAGATGAATATTGGGGGCCACAATATGCACATGCAAAGTTACAAGTATTGGAGAATGATACCTCTACATATTTTGGATTAAAATCCTTTTTCCAATGTGATTGAGTTATCTTATCAAACTCACCTAAAGACCAAGGCTCAGATGATTTAAAAGTTCTATCCGAAAATGAATTTGAATTATCTTCTACATTCCAACAGTAGTTACACTCATCGGGTCTTTTACCCTCTAACATGTCTTTCCTTTGTCTTTTTTTAAAAGCAGTATTATGTAATGCAGATGGGTTTCTTCGTATTTCTCGAAGTGGTATTTTATGTGGTGCAGGGTGGTGACATGAATGTGTCATTCCCAACCCAAGATGCATCGTAACTTGTGTCCACTTTGCTAAACAAAATCCGCACCCAACACCATCTAATTTATTTTTTACTTCCTGAGATGTCATTAAAGTTTTACATTTATTAATTTTGCTTTTGGACCAATTTCATCAATCCCAACTAACTCATATTTTAATGAGTTTATTCCATCCGATTTGTAATCCCAATTACCTTGTTGCATCTGAAGAACATATCTTCTTTCATTACGTGCGGTGGTTTCTCCTTTTGCCCATTTATCAACCCCACCAACATTTATCAATCCTTCATCTTCGTGTGGTAAACATCTTAATCTACCAGGTTTTCTATGTGGAACGATTGTATAAGGAATTTTAATTTCTTCCGAATTTATTTCACAATTATAAGAAATTCCATTATTATCATTACCGGTTTTGTCCATCACTTCTCCATCTTTAAAATCATAATGTAGGACTAAACCATCATTAGTTGGATTATTAGAAAGTTCAGATACCTCATATGAAGTAAGTGCTCTATCCCACATTTTAACATCGGCAATATCACCTTTGAACCATTTAGAGATATCATCATCATTTACGGAAGTTGTTGTTCCTAAATAATAATCAACACTACCATATCTCTTTAACATACCCTCAAAGTGTTGAGGTGATGGTGTACCAGTTCCCCATCGAGAATCTGATTCTTTTCCATTCATATATAAATGGATATTATTATCATCAACAACCAAAGTTACCCAAGACCATTGATTTTCATATCGTTTCATCCATTGATAAAGATGTTCTTTATTATTATTCCAAAGTTGAGCAGTATAAGCACGAGAATTATTATAACTCAATCCATAATCAAATCCAGGTCTACGAAGAATTGGATATTCACAAAATCTTCGTTCGGTATCACCTACTAACCAAATTGGAACTTTTTCTTCTTGTTGGTGTGCACGTACCAAAACTGAAATTGTATGAGAACGTGAAGTTAAATTACGAAGTTGTCTTGTACATGGAATCTGAACATATGAATCTTTACCATTGAATGAAAGATAGTTTCTTTCAGTTCCTTTAAAATCCATAAATTTATTATCTGCATAACCTTCTAAATTACATCTCCAAAAAAGGTCGTCATCTTCCATTCCCCAATCCCAGTAATCATTAGAATAACCATTGGTTTTTTCAACTTGTTCTTTTGAGAAAAGGATTGCACCACCAAAGTATTCTTCATACTTTAGTTCGTAGTTCATTTGTGAAATATTGGTTGCAATGTGAATTGGAAATTCTTTTGGAAAGGAATAATCACAACCTTCTTCGGGTATCATATCAATATCGTGCCAAACTATATAATCACACCCATCTTCAAATGCGT
>OCVQ010003125.1_pt1 | contig 10127 bp, 10 predicted proteins | sample 1539061 | NCBI WGS metagenome assembly OCVQ01 (sample SAMEA3355526, study PRJEB22509) | marine metagenome | biome: marine; feature: river plume; material: water | place: USA | collected 2010-08-08 | depth 0.5 m | reverse complement strand
AGGAGGGAAAAGGGGTCAGACCCCTTTTCCCTTTCCCTCTCTCCCTTTTCCCTAAGCGCCTGTGAACGACTGGATGCCTGTCTGCGCGCGACCTAGGATTAGCGCGTGAATGTCCGACGTGCCTTCGTAGGTGTTCACCACTTCGAGGTTCTGCATGTGGCGCATAACCGGATAATCATCGGAGATACCGTTGCCGCCTAGCATGTCGCGTGCTTCGCGGGCTGCTGCCAATGCTTTCTCGCAAGAGTTACGCTTTAGAAGCGAAATCAGTGGCACTGCCAGTTTGCCTTCGTCTTTAAGACGGCAGGCTTGTAGACAGCCCTGGAGCGCAAGCGACAGTTCTGTTTGCATGATGGCGAGTTTCTTTTGGATCAGCTGGTTAGCCGCGAGTGGGCGACCAAACTGCTTGCGATCGAGTGTGTATTGCAGCGCCGCGTGCCAGCACGTTTCGCCTGCACCCAGTGCGCCCCACGCAATACCCAAACGCGCAGAGTTTAGGCAGCTGAAGGGTCCGTTTAGACCGCGCGCCTTAGGCAATTTGTTTTCTGCCGGCACGAAGACCTCGTCCATCACGATCTCGCCGGTAACCGACGCACGCAGCGCGAGCTTGCCTTCGATCTTGGGCGCGCTTAGCCCCTTCATGCCTTTCTCTAAAATGAAGCCACCGATGACGCCGTCGTCGTCTTTCGCCCACACGATAAAGACGTCGGCGAAGGGCGAGTTGCTGATCCAGTTCTTAGCGCCGCTCAGGCTAAACCCGCCGTCGACAGTGCGCGCGCGTTGTAACCATGCTCCGGGATCGGAGCCATGGTCAGGTTCGGTAAGACCAAAGCAGCCGATGTATTCGCCTGTAGCGAGTTTCGGAAGATATTTTTGCTTCTGCTCTTCGCTGCCAAACTCGTTGATTGGGTGCATCACTAGGCTCGACTGCACACTCATCATCGAGCGATAGCCGGAGTCAACCGCTTCGATTTCTTTTGCGGCGAGGCCGTAGCACACGTAGTTAACGCCCGCGCAGCCGTAGCCTTCGATAGTTGAGCCGAGTAGACCAAGTGCGCCCATTTCGCGGAAAATCTCCGGATCAGTTTGCTCGTTGCGGTAGGCATCGCGAACACGCGGCAGCAGTTTTTCCTGCGCATATTGGCGCGCCGTATCGCGCACGAGGCGCTCCTCTTCGCTGAGCTGTGATTCCATGAGGAACGGATCTTTCCAATCGAATTGCGCGTTGTCCGAACGAACAGACATAGTCTTCTCCTAAATCGGTGTTGCAGTGTAGCAGGCGCAGTTGGCGCCGCAGGTAATTACTAGATTCTAGCAAACTACGCTCGATATCCCTAAACAGGATCGCTTCCTCATTAGCAAGTGGTTGTCATTATTCTTCGTTAGGCTGCGCTAATTTACCCCCAAAATCGCGCCGCGCTAGTAATGCTTATTCAACCGCGCGTAAAATGCGCCGATGGATGTCTCGCATATACTCGACTCGCTTAACGACGAACAACGCCACGCCGTTGCCAACCCTAGCCAACACCTCCTCGTGCTCGCCGGCGCCGGCAGTGGCAAGACGCGCGTGCTCGTGCATCGCATCGCCTGGCTATTAGAAGCAGAGCAGGTGTCGCCTTTTTCAATACTGGCCGTGACCTTTACTAATAAAGCTGCGCGGGAGATGCGGCACCGCATCGAATCCCTGATGGGGCAGTCGTTTGGCGGCATGTGGGTGGGCACGTTTCACGGCCTTGCCCACCGCTTGCTCCGCACGCATTGGCAGGAAGCGGGTCTGATTCAAGACTTTCAGATTCTCGACAGCGACGATCAGCTGCGGCTAATTAAGCGAATAAACCGCGAGCTTCAGATCGACGACGAACGCTGGCCCGCTAAGCAGTGCCAGTGGTATATCAATGGCCAGAAAGACGAAGGCCTGCGTGCCAGCAATATCGACGACTTTGGCGATGATTACACCAAGACAATGCTGCGCATCTATCGCGCCTACGAAATCGCCTGCGACCGCGGCGGCATGATCGACTTTGGCGAGATTCTGCTTCGCTCCCACGAACTCTGGCTTAAGAATCCACAGATTCTCGATCACTATCAGCGCCGCTTCCAGCATATTCTGGTCGACGAGTTTCAAGACACCAACTCCATTCAATACGCTTGGCTGCGCGTGCTTGCGGGCCGTGGCAGCCACCTAATGGTGGTAGGCGACGACGATCAGTCTATCTATGGCTGGCGCGGCGCCAAAATCGAGAATATTCAGCAGTTCAGCAGCGATTTCCCGGGTGCGCAGTTGGTCAAACTCGAGCAAAACTACCGCTCGACTAAAAACATTCTCGATGCGGCCAACAGCCTCATCACCAATAACGCTGGCCGTCTCGGCAAACAGCTCTGGACCGAGGGCGTGGCAGGCGAGCCGATAAGCCTTTACGAGGCGTTTAACGAACAAGACGAGTCGCGCTTTGTCGTCGATCGTCTGCAAGATTGGTTCAATGGCGGCAATCGCCGCATCGATTCGGCGGTGTTGTATCGCTCAAATGCGCAGTCGCGCGAACTCGAAGAGGCGCTTCTGCGCGTCGGCATGCCCTACCGCATTTATGGCGGCCAGCGCTTTTACGAGCGGCTCGAGATCAAGAATGCGCTCGCCTACTTGAGGTTAGTGACCAATCGCTTCGACGACACAGCGGTCGAGCGAATCATTAATGTGCCCACACGCGGTATCGGCGGACGCACGCTCGAACTCGTCCGTCAGGTAGCGCGCGACCGAAACTGCTCGCTTTGGGAGGCTTCGGTCGCGTCGGTTAATGAGTCTTTACTTACGGCGCGTGCGGCAAACTCTGTGCTTGCTTTCCTCGAGCTAATCGATGGCCTCGACGAATCATGCCGCGACCTCGAACTGCATGCTAAGGCCGATTTGATTATCAAAACCACTGGCCTCATTCCACACCACGAAAAAGAGGGTGGCGAGAAGGCACGCGCGCGGGTCGAAAACCTCGAAGAATTAGTGAACGCCGCGGGCAACTTCGACGTCACCGACGCAGACGAAGACTTCGACAGCACCTCTACTCAGTTTTTAGCCGCCTTTCTAGACCAAGCCGCACTCGACGCCGGCGAGGGTCAGGCCGCCGCCGATGAAGACGCAGTGCAGCTGATGACACTGCACACCGCCAAGGGCCTGGAATTCGATCTGGTCTTTTTGGTCGGCATGGAAGAGGGCTTGTTTCCACACAAGATGTCGATGGACGACCTGTCGGGGCTCGAAGAGGAGCGCCGGCTCGCCTATGTCGGCATCACCCGCGCCAAACACAAACTCTATCTAAGCCACGCCGAATCGCGCAGGCTCCACGGCGAGATTAACCTCTGCCGTCCCTCACGCTTTGTCCGCGAGATCCCCAAATCGCTTATCGAAGAGGTCCGCCTCAAATCGACTATAAGCCGGCCTTCGGTCGGCGGCGCAAGGCTTGGACGCAGCAACCCGAGCGGCAATCTCGACGGCAGCGTCGAGGTTCCGCAGACCAACCTATCGCTGGGCCAGCGCGTCATCCACGGCAAGTTCGGCGAAGGTGTCGTGCTCAACTACGAAGGCCAAGGCACGAGCGCGCGCGTGCAGGTGAACTTCGATTCGGCGGGCAGCAAATGGTTAGTGCTCTCTTACGCGAAACTCGAGGTGCTTGCCTAGCGCGCTGTTAACAGCAGGCGGGGGGTCTAACACCCGCAATTGTGGCTTTACGATTCTGCGAAATAGTGTACCTTGAGCGCTCATTTAGACTCATATCGGACACGTTTCAATGCGCTCAGGTCTTTCTTTCTCGCAGTTCTCCAGTGCTTCCATTTTTCGCCCGATGGCGGCTTTTATGCTTTGCCTCATACTGGCAAGCTGCGGCAAGGCGCCAGCCGAAACAGGCTCCGCAGCAGCGGCAGCAGCCCCACAGCAAACCTACCAATGGAAGCTGATTACCTCGTGGCCCAAAAATCTGCCCGCGCTTGGCACGACGCCTGAATTCTTCGCCAAAATAGTCGACGAGATGAGCGGCGGCCGCATGAAGATCCGCGTATTCGGTGCTAACGAATTGGTCGGTGGTTTGGAGGTGTTCGACGCCGTGTCGTCGGGCGTTGCCGAAATAGGCCACTCGGGAGCTTATTATTGGCAAGGCAAAATCGCAGGCACGCCCTTCTTCTCGACCATTCCGTTTGGGCTAACCGGCGTCGAGATGAATGCATGGCTCGATTATGGCGGCGGCAAAGAATTATGGCGCGAGATTTACGAGCCGTTCAATTTGTACCCAACGCGCGGCGGTAATTCGGGCACGCAGATGTTTGGCTGGTTTAATAAAGAGATCAATTCGCTGGAGGATATCAAGGGCCTGAAAATGCGCATCCCTGGCCTCGGCGGCGAAGTGTTTAGCCGCGCCGGCGGCTTGCCGGTAACGATGCAGGTGAGCGATGTGTTTACGGCTATGCAAACCGGCGCACTCGATGCAACAGAATTTGTAGGCCCGTATAACGACCTGTCTGCGGGCTATCACACGGTAGCGAGCTATTACTATTACCCGGGCTGGCACGAGCCCGGCTCCACGATCGAGCTGGTGTTTAATAAAGAGAAGCTCGACGCCCTGCCCAGCGATCTGCGCGCTATCGTGCTCAATGCTGCCGAGGTGATGAATCAAAAGCTTTACGACGAATACACGGCGCTAAATAACAAGGCGCTGCAGACACTGATTGATGAGCATGGCGTGCAGCTACGCGAACTGCCCAAAGACGTGCTCGCCGAGTTCCGGCGCCTGTCTGCCGACGTCGTCGCCGAGCTTGCCGATACCGACGACACGACACGCAGGATTTACGAGTCTTATTCGTCGTTTCAGCGCGGCGTCGAAAACTACCATGCAATCTCGGAAGAAGCCTATATCGATGCGAGGCGTAATCGAGATTAGACCTGAGGCGGCAGCGCTCGCGGCTTGCCGTCGTCATCAATAGCAACAAACACAAACAGGCCGTCGCCGACCTTGCCCTCGCCCTGCGCGAGATCGAACGGCGTCGTCCATACCTCGACCTCGATATCGAGCGACGTCCGTCCGCGGCGCACAACGTGTGTGTAACAACTCACTACGTCGCCAACTCCCACCGGCTTAATAAAGTTAACTTCTTTAATCGCGACCGTAACCGAGCGCCCCTGGCATTCGCGCTTGCTGCTAATGCCTGCCGCGATGTCCATTTGCGACACCAGCCAGCCGCCAAAAATATCGCCGTTGGCGTTCGTGTCCTTCGGCATCGAGAAAGTCTGTAACGCTAAAGTGCCCTGCGGCTTAGTTGCATCGTTTACTGCATTGTCGGTCATGCGTTGTGTCCTTGTATGTGGTGTCAGTCCTTGATCAACCCTTGAGCAGCTCCGGCAGCCACGTGACGATTTCGGGCTGCAGTGCGAGTAATAACAGCAGCGCCAATTGCATTAACACGAACGGAATCACGCCGCGGTAAATGTCTTGAGTACGAATCTCGGGCGGCGCGACGCTGCGCAGATAGAACAGCGAAAAACCAAAGGGCGGCGTGAGGAATGAGGTCTGAAGATTGACGGCAATCATGATGCCGAGCCAGATCGGATCGAGCCCCATGCTTAACAGTATCGGGCCAACCAACGGCACGACCATAAAAGTGATTTCGATAAAATCGAGAATAAATCCGAGCAGAAATATGAGCAGCATGACCACGAGCATTGCCGAGAACACGCCGCCCGGCAGGTTAAGCAAAACCTCCTCGATTAACACATCGCCACCAAAGCCGCGGAACACCGACGAGAATATCGCGGCGCCAACTAAAATAAGATAAACCATCGAGGTCACGCGCAGAGTCTCGAGGCTGACCGCGTGTAGAACATTCACGCTGAGCGCGCGCTTCATTAATGCAAGCAGCAGCGCGCCCAAGGCACCAACGCTTGCGGCTTCGGTTGGCGTGGCGATGCCCATAAGAATGGAGCCGAGCACCGCGACCATCAGAAAAACTGGCGGCAGAAGACCTTTCACCAGCGCGAGCGCAAGGCTTGTGTTCTCACGACGAAGCGCGGCAATGTCCTGCTCTTTAAGCGGCGGCGCGTCCTGCGGACGCACGAGGGCGGTGATTAAGACATAGGCGCCATAACTCATCACGAGAATGATGCCGGGGATTATTGCGCCGGCAAACAGGTCGCCGATCGACACGAAATCGGGAGCGAACACACCGCTGTTTAGCTGCGATTGCTGATACGCATTAGAGATAACCTCGCCGAGCAGCACGAGGCAAATCGACGGCGGGATTATCTGGCCCAAAGTGCCGGTCGCGCAGAGTGTGCCGGCGGCAAGGCTAGGCTTGTAACCTGCCTTAAGCATCGTCGGTAGCGACAAAATACCCATCGTGACAACGGTAGCGCCCACGATGCCCGTGCTCGCGGCGAGCAGCATACCCACCAGCACCACCGACAGGCCGAGGCCGCCGGGTACGCGAGCAAACACGACCGCCATGTTCTGCAGAAGATCGTCTGCCACGCGGCTTTTCTCGAGCATCGTGCCCATAAAAACAAACAGCGGCACAGCGAGCAGGTTTTGGTTAGTGAGAATGCCGTAGAGACGGCTTGGAATAAGAGTGAGGTAGATCCCATCGAACACCCCTAACGCCATGCCCAATCCTGCGAACCCCAAAGAGACGCCGGTGAGGGTAAGCGCAACGGGATAGCCGAGCATGAGCGCGCCACAAATGGCAGCAAAGAACAGCACAGGAATGAGTTCGATCACGCGCGCCTCTCTGCTTCATTCTGGGCTTCGTTATGGGGCGAGCTAGACCCAAACGCAATGCGCAGCGATTTAATCAGCTCCGAGACACCCTGCACTGCCAGCAGCACAGGCAGCACGACAAGTAGGGTTTTAAGCAGGTAAACAAAAGGCAGGCCACTTGCCTCGGGTGAGCCTTCGCGAATACGCCATGCGACGCTAACATAGTCCCAGCTAATCCAGGCGATGAAGAAAGACGCCGGAAGCAAAAAGAGCAACGCGCCGAGGCTGTCGACAATCGCACGGTCGCGCAGACTGAAGCGTGAGTAGAACACATCGACGCGCACATGCCCCTGCGCCTTTAACGTATAGCCTGCGCCCAATACGAAAAGCGCGCCGTTGATGTACATAACCGATTCCTGCAGCGCAATCGAGCCGAGCTGAAAGCCGTAACGCAGCACCACAATAAAGCCAACGACAAGCACCAACACAAAACTCAGCCACGCAGCCGCGCGGCCAAGCGTCTCGGAGGCATTGTCGATAACCGCGACTAAGCGCGAAGTAGGGGGCTGTTTTTCAGGCATCTCACTATTGTCTCACAAGCGCGTGCTAGAGGGGATTGGGAATGCGCGACCCGCTACAGAGTCATCACGCGTAGGAGCTGATAACTGAGCAATGCCACCGCAAAGCCAAGCACACAGAGTGCAACGCCAAGCAGCCAAAAGACGCCTCGCTGAACGCGCGAGCCAAGCCAGCTCAGCAAGCCATCGGTCAGGGCAGTCTTATGAGGGATACGCCGAAATAGCGCGGCAACGGCATACAGTAGGAGCGACCAACAAAAAACCAAAAGGCTTGCGATCGCCGTGCCGTCCTGCTCAATAACGTCGACCTGCGGGGCACGCCAGAGCAAGACACCGAGTGCACAGAGCGCCACAAGCAGCAACAGCAGCCGGAATCCGTGCAAATGGCTAGCAATTCGTGAGAGTCGCTCTATCATAGGGGCTCGAATCAATTCTTCGTCAAAAGCATACACTAACCGATTATGACTGACGATCTCACACGCGCGAGCCAGCACGCATGTCCGAAAGCATACATAAAGTAGAACTGCCCTTTGTGGCCGGCTTTAACGCCGACGATCAACCTGTTTTCGAATCTCTCGAAGTCGAGCTTCTAAGCGCCGACAACGACGAGGTGCGACTATTGCGCTCGCCTCTGCTCACCCGCAATTTAGCAGCAGGCGACAAGCTCAAGGTGGTGAACGCAGCGGGCGCCGAGTATGAACTTTTGGAGCGAAGCGGCAATCTCAGCATTAGAGTCTTAAGTCGAGAAAACGTCGAGCCTCTAGAGCAACAGCTCACGCCAAAGATAGAGAAATTGGGCGGCGCGCTCGACCATAGCAATCCACGCGCCTTGGTCTACACGATTCACGTGTCGATCGGGTTTAAGCCTATTGAAGACGCGCTCAACGATGCCTGCGCGCAATTCAAAGGCGCCATGTGGAATTACGGCAATGTCTACGACCCCGAGGATGGCACAACGCCAATGGAATGGTGGATCGATCTCGATGAGAGGTAATAGGTCAGAGGTCGGAGATCAGAAGTAAGTTGATTTGCATGCACCCACTATTCGGTTTAGGTTTATAAATCGAATACGGTCAAAATTTTAAGAGAATTTAGTGAGAAGTTATTATGCTGATTGTTGTTTCTCCTGCGAAGTCATTAGACTTCGACACCCCTGCTAAGACAAAGAAGTTCACCACACCAAGCTTTCTCAAAGAATCGCAGACGCTGGTAAAAGACCTGCGCAAGCTTAGCCCCGATGACATTTCATCGCTTATGAGTGTTAGCGTAAAGCTCGGCGAGTTAAACCACGAGCGCTTCGCTAATTGGCATACGCCCTTCAACCTAGAGAATGCCAAACAAGCGCTCTTTGCCTTTACCGGCGACGTGTATATCGGGCTCGACGCTGCCAGCTTCTCAGCTGCCGATATCACTTTTGCGCAAAAACACCTGCGCATTTTGTCGGGTCTGTACGGCGTACTAAAGCCGCTCGACCTCATGCAGCCCTATCGACTCGAAATGGGCCGTAAATTTGCCAGCGGAAAAACTACAACACTTTACGAGTTCTGGGGCGAGCGTCTTACGCAGTTTCTTAACGACGAACTCGTAGAGCACAAAGGCAAGAGCAAAGTAGTTGTTAATCTCGCATCAAACGAGTATTTCAATTCGTTAAAGCCTAAGGTGCTCGATGCAGAGGTGATAACGCCGGTGTTTAAAGATTTCTCTTCGGGTAAATATAAAATTGTAAGCTTCTTCGCGAAAAAAGCCCGTGGCGAAATGGCCGCTCACATCATTAAAAATCGCTTAAAAAGCCCCGAAGAACTTCTCACCTTCGACGTAAATGGCTATCGCTACAGCGCCGAAGAATCAAAGCCAAACATGCCCGTGTTTTTACGCAAACAGTAAACTAGCCAATGACTCAACCAAGTGATCTGCCCTTCAGTCAGAGCTGCGAAAACAATAAGCAGCCAATACTCGCCCAGCTCGAGACACTTCTCGCAGACAAGCGGCATGTACTCGAAATAGCTGGCGGCACTGGCCAGCACGCGGAGTATTTCGCCTCGGCATTGCCTCACATTCGATGGCAGTCTAGCGATATACCCGACAATGTCGCCTCACTGAATACTCGTCTTTCGCTAGCTGCAGCTGACAATCTGCCACCAGCGCTAGCGCTGGATGTTGACCAGCAAAGCTGGCTGCTCGGCACTTGGCCGACGGCATTCGTTCCGCCTACTCTGACACAATCAGCAAATTCGTCGCAGACATCTCAGCCGTCTTTGCTAGAGAGAGGCGCTTTTGAGAAGGCCATCTACGACAGGCTTGGCAAAAACGCCGCTATCAATGCAGGCCCTTTCGATGCGCTCTTTAGTGCCAACAGCTTGCACATTATGAGCGCAGGTTCGGTCACCAATTTTTTCTTAGGCGCTGGCAAGATGCTCGCCGAAGGCGCTTTGTTAATTGTTTATGGTCCCTTCAATTACCAAGGCAAGTTCACCTCGCCAAGCAATGAAGAATTCGATGGCTGGCTCAAAGAGCGCAATCCGGTGAGCGGTATTCGTGACTTTGAAACGGTGTGCTCGATCGCAGACATTACCAATTTTGAATTGGCGCACGATATCGACATGCCTGCCAATAACAGATTACTGGTTTGGCAGAAGCAAGCGGCGGAATAATCCCTCCGCTGACCTACTCTAAATTTTTCTCAGCGAGCGCAATCCTATTTGCTCGCCTTCGGCAACGTCTGGCGTTTTCGGCCAAGCTTTGGTAAAAATGTGTCTGATTTCTTGAGAAACACTAAATAAAAGCCCTAAATAGACACTCTAAATAAAAACCTAAACAACCA
>OCVQ010003118.1_pt1 | contig 10136 bp, 11 predicted proteins | sample 1539061 | NCBI WGS metagenome assembly OCVQ01 (sample SAMEA3355526, study PRJEB22509) | marine metagenome | biome: marine; feature: river plume; material: water | place: USA | collected 2010-08-08 | depth 0.5 m | reverse complement strand
AATATTTGTATTAAAACTGTCGAACAGTTATCTGCTATTGTAAATGATATTAGGCAATTAACTAAAGCTCCCTCTTTGTATCACACACCATTTACCGGTATGCAATATCCCATAATTACCAGCGGAGACCTGGAAGAATTAGTTTATTCAACTATAATCCACTATTGTAATTTTGATAGAAATTTACCTGTTCCTGATATATACAAAAGTGTATGTAGTGAAAGACCGGTTGATTACAATCCATCTTGGGATATAACTAATAAAATAGATTTCCTTAAACGCAACGGGAAAAAATATACTGAAAGTGATTTACATAAACTAATGAAATTGGTATTTCATAAAAATCAGATTCAGATTGATATACCCGAAAAGGTTAATCAAGTTACTGTTATGAAAGAAATTATACATAATCTGGAATTAACACATTCTACTATTATTGAAGCACCTTTACGTAAACATATGTTAAAGGTTCTCAATAAATATAATCCAAAGGTTATGACGAGCGAGAAATCTGATGAACTGAAAATATTAGATAAATATTTAACTACTACGAATACTCGGTTGTATAAAGAAATTAGTACTTTCCTTGATAAATATGGTAATCTTAGTGAAAGTGAATTCAACAAAATAGACTCCTTTTTATTGGATATCACCAAATGGTCTATTGATAAAAATATGAATGATACTAATAGCTATTCTGATACGGCACTATATACCATTATACAATTTATTAAAAATGCTTCCTTTTCTATCTGTAAAGTATATCCTTCTGCCTTGTTACGGGATAGTCCTTTTTATTATAGGGTTCCAACACATTGGGGAGTTAGTGATAGTCATTCTAATGATATTATGAATTTTATTGAAAAATATTATGAAAAACTTCAACGATTTAAATCTGACAAAATTATTACCAGATTATTATTAGAAGTTGGTAAACGGTTATCTACTATTACAATGTTTATGGAGAATATACCGATTCGAACCGAAATTGTGAAAGATGTCGATGGAACACGACAAACGTTCCATAATATCTTTGATAAATCTACAGTATATAAGTTATATACCTACTGTTTTTACTCTATCATTTATGAGTATATTGTTTTAGCTAACGATTCGAACTTATTAATGGCTGATATAGAAACCACCAAAACACAACTACGGCAGGAAATTAGAAATAATAAAGATGAATCAGAACAATTATATACAGAACAATCCGGCATTGACGAGAACATTGCCGAAGTATATGATAATTTGGAGGAAATACAAATTGTAACCGGTAATTTGTTAGAATTAAAAGAGCGAGTTGCGTCTTTATTAGTCTCATTCATTAATGTAGAACAAGATAATAAGAAATCTGTCGATATGACGTATGACAAAATTATGAAACAGGTTAATCGGTCGAAAGATAAAGAAAAACAAGGTATTATATCTTATCTCGGTAACATGAGTATTGAAGAACGTAAAATAGAAGATATGTTTAAAAAGCACAAGTTAGAGAGGTGGAATATAGGTCAACAAAAAGGTATCTTTCAATATGACCCATCTACATATGACCGTGAGCGTAAAGAACTTATAACGCAATTGTATACAGAACAACAGGATTTACCGTCAGACGCGAATCTAGAGTCATTAGATATATATGATATTGAACGCGGAGAACTATATGAACCTGGAGATAATTATAATCGTGACACTTATGACTTTCAGGAACTAAATGAAGATTATATGGATGGTAATTTCTATCCAGAAGATCAGGATGATGACTTTCCGGAAGATTAATCTGTCTTTCTCATAATTTTTTTATATTGATATTTTAAATCGCAAATATCAATATGACGAAAGGGTTTGTATTATATCATAAACTTAGCATATCTATTATTATCTTCCTTATTATGTTCTCTATTATTCATCTTACCAAACCAACTATGTTATATAATGATAACGGGTCATTTAGACAATTCGGGGTTGGATATAGACATAAAACGGTGATTCCCATTTGGGGGGTTTCTATTGTAATCGCTATCTTCTCCTATTTGGCGGTTATGTACTATTTAGCGTATATGTAATAATATTTTCATCCATTTTTATTGTATATAAACTAATAATGGATGAACCTTCTTTAATAGAACCGTCAGTTAAAAACTATCTATTTAATACTCTACATAAATGTCATTCGACTAGAATTAATATCTACTATTACGCACTTAATATAATAGTTCTTGTTATATTCGCAATACTTGTTGGATTAACCTTATATTATTGTTATACCCAAAAACCGAGCGAGTATGAGAGACAACAAAAAATGATAAGCGACCAAGAGTATGTGTTGAATAAGATTCGATTTTACCAAGACCAACGTAAAAATGACAATGAAACACAATTTTCTAGTATTTCAAATTTACCATTCACTTCCGGATAATACGCAATTTTATTATATGCATATTCTATAAATTAGCATGAATATCAGCGAACAACAACGAGAGGATGTAATTCGTGAAAATAACACCGCACAAAACCGATTATTAGATATTTTAGAGAACTATTCTAGACAAGCAACTACATTAAATATACAAGAAACTCTACATGGTAACATCGACTTATTACCATTAAGAGGATTAGGGTTTGGTTTAATTGATAGTATCAGATTCGCTAAAGGAGAGATTACCAATATTCAGAACATTCCAAAGGGTATATCAAGCCTGATATGTACTGATAATTTGCTGGTTTCTCTTGAAAATTTACCTAGTTCTCTACTTAATATTAATGTTTCTGAAAATATTATCAAATATATCGATGTGTCTAATTTAAACAAACTACAAACGCTTTACATTTCACATAATAAAATTAGAAGCATTGAGAACTTACCCCCATCATTAGTCGAATTTGTATCCGATTTTAATCAATTACAACAATTAAACCTGTTAAATAATATTAATCTTAAATTAGTTAATGTGTCTAACAATAAAATTACATTAATCGAGAACCTACCAGAGAATACTAAATTGATAATAGATAATAATCCTAGTGTTGAATATCGTAATACGGATATATCACAAATTGGCGGGGATGATAATGATAATAACCCGAATGATACTAACTATAAAGACGCACTGAATACATTTTTTTCTATGAAAAATGAATATGAAACTAAAATACACAACAAGAAAAAAACAATATATGATAGAGAACCTAACAAAAAAATAGCAAAGCAATTGATAAAACAATATATTCCCGAGTGCGTTAAATGTAAACGTAAGGTTGGAAGCATTTTTAGCAAAGAAGACAACACATACACTATTATTTGCGGAGATACCAAAAACCCATGTAACCTAGACGTACAAATATTCGCAGGAACACTCACTCAATTTCATCTTTTGTTCGAAGTATTAAAAGAAGGATTCGATGAGACTAGAGACATTGTTATTCGTCAGAAATTAGATACATTATTCGATTATGTTAGCGAAGAAGAATCTGTAAAATTATTCAAGAAACAAAATGAATTATACACATCAAATGAATTATTGTATAAGGAACAACTTGCAAAATACAACGAAATGTATAACAACACAGACACTGCACGTCGAATTCAAGAAAAACAAGAAAAATTATTCTCTCTTATTGAGAAAAATAAGGAGTTAATCGATGAATACAAGAAAACTAACAATCGGGAGTTCTTAAAAGCCTCAATTGATTTGCAAATTAATGAAATTTCGAATGAAGTTCACAATATACGAATCTTGAAACATGAAATAATGGAGATAATTACTCAAGATACAAGTAATACATTTCCATTAAATACATTATTTCAAAATCCGGTATCGCTATCAAAACTCGACTACTCCTCAGGAGAACAACAACGAGTAATTAGTTTTACAGTATAATTCTTTTCATAATGATATTCACAATTATTATGAAATGTATATTTATTTAGCAATCATTGTAATTTGAGACACCGTCCCATACTACTCCATGTTTTGACGCCCATTCCCTTTTACTACATATTTCTTTTCCAGCTGCCTTCCAATCAGCATGAGTAAAATTAATTATGTTGTTGTCTTCGTCTAATCCAGGGGTGTTTCCAATTATTGCATTAGATAATAATCCACCTTCGTATAATGAACCTACATTTGTCTCGCCATCTTTAGGTATCATACAACTACCATCTTGATTTATGTCCCAATAATCAGGACATGTCATACTCGTCGGTGGATATACCCCCTGTGTTTCACCATATTTCAAGATTATACCAATATATGTAAGTACCACGATTAATGCGAGAATCGCAACCATTAAAACTATCGTATAAAAGTTATCCATTATATACTATTTCTATACATTTTGTTCTCATCATCACTAAATATATTTAGTGTGTTAGTTCTCTATGCCGTTTATTTTATCAGTGAAAATATATACCAATTATATAAATACACTATGAATTATAACTTAGCCCCTGACGACATTAATAAAGTTCACAGAATCATAGATACCGAAAGATATAATGGTCGTATAAATATTATTGAACCACCATCCCCCGATGTTGTATTCAAAATGCAAGAAAAAATAGCACTCAAGAACCGGTCTACTGAGTATCGTGAAGCACTAGGTGGTACTTGGGAATCTAATGTTCTCGCACAAGTATATTTTTCTGCTGGTAATATTCAAATTATACAAAATGCGCTTAGAGCCGGTGTATACGCTGCATCCGGAAATAAATTTGTTGTAGCACCTCAAAACATTGATACACTTAAGGTTATTATGCGTAGTATTTACTTGCAATACGCAGAACATCGCGAACAAGATATTACAGGGCAGGTCGAACGACTCAATAAGCTGGTTCTTGATTACGCTATTCCTTCTGTATATAATGCTAGTGTTAGTTATATGAAATATTGCCAAGACCAAAGTACGCTTGTCGTTCCCCTTGAATTACCTCGTAATCATGACCGTGATTACCGCCAATTAGAACAAAAGAATTTTATGTAAGCATTTGCAATATAAACATGTAATATTTTCATTCATATTACACGTTTTCTAATTCCCTAATAGATTTTTATCAACAATCGTTTCTTTTAGTATATTGTTTATAATTTTATTCTCGAACTTTTCGTCTTCTTCTTTACCATATCCACCTAAAGATGCTTTCGTATATTCAAAGAATTTATTACACTCAGGGGTGTCTAATATATCATAATTAGGATTCTCTTCTCGCCAAGGGTATACTTGGTCTTTGTTTTTATCTGCAACTATCCGAATGGCTTTACGTAAATGTGTTTTATGTTCGTCTTCTTTCTCCCATTTATCAGAGTCCTTTACATAGACAGTCTCCCGTTTTAAATCAGTACAATGAATCGGTCTTACATGTGGTTCCATATCACGTATACGGTCAACCATAATGGTTGATATACCTTTGACATACCCAACTTCACCTGTATTTATAAAATCATTTATACTCAACTCTATTGATTGAATAAAATCATTCAGATTGATAGCATCTTTACATGTCTCATTCAGAAATACATTCAAATTAAATTTATTGTTAGTAGTATTGTTAGTAGTATTATTATTATTGGTAGTATTATGTGTAGTAGTAACCGAGTTTTTTGCTAAATCAATAACCATTTTATGAAGCTCCTTATTTTGTTTTAGTAGTTCAACTATAACGGTTGAATCAATTGGTTGTGATATTATACGATTATCTATGTTATGTTCTTTCATTACATCGCATTTTTGTTTGTGTCTCCATAGTCCAGAGTGGAATCTATATTCCTTACCACAATTACAGCAAGAAAAATTAGAAATTGGGGATGATCTAGTTGTATCCGAATGTATCTTTTTATGTTTTGCAGTGCTTAAATGTATATCGAAGTTGCTTTTTTTACTACACGTAAATCGACACTTTTGACAATGAAATGTTTCGGCATTTTTCAGCATTTTTATTGTATCTTTAATGTATCTTTTTATATATTAATAGGATACAAATATAAATGCCGATTGTCGTTTCAGCGGAATATACGGGTTTTTTTATGCAAACAATATTTTATACATTTTTTAGAAAAACACAGCATTTTCATAACAAGTGCCATTTTAGAAAGGTAGTTTTACAAAACTATTTTGCCAAAATCGAAATTGGACATTTTATAAATGTCCATTTTTCATTTTCATCGTCAATTCTTTTTCACTTTTTATAATATAATATTCATCATCGTAAAATTGAAAAACTATTTCACAAATAAAGTATATCAATAATAATGCAATATGAGTGTTACTCTAAGCAAACGTAGTATATATTTAGATATCTTCAGAGATGAAGATAATTGTGGTATATGTAATACAGATCCGATAAATGATACATGTGATAAGTGCGGGGATGGTGTTTGTAGACATCCAAATTGTCAATGGTCTTTTCCGAGTAAGGACAATAAAAACTACATTTTATGCGATAGATGTTTTAATCGCATCAATAAAAAATTATTAAATTACGACCATTTAATAATTTACAAGTTCTTGAAAAAACATACAAAAACACGACAGTTCAGTTGTTAAATCGTTAGTCAATCCTGGGTAATATTGTAAATACTGTTTTTTTTCAGTTACATATTTTATTCGACAACGTTATCATACGCAGTCTGTGCGGTATTTTTAACGATTTGCGCTGCGTCACGTTGAGTCTTTGCTAAATCTAGAACGCCCAAAGCAGCTGCTGTTGCGTCAGCATCAGAACCAGCAGATGCAGCATCATATATAGCTTGCGCTTCATCAACCACAATTTGTTTATCAGCGAGAGACTTAATCGCAATCTGTAAATGATAATTTAATTCATATTTACGCCCCTTTAGTATAATCAGAGTTTGAGAAGTATGTCTAAACGCATGGCTAATAGCAGCAGTTCTGCCTACCTGAGGCAGTAACCCCGCTTTTTTACACCCCCCACCAAAATCACCATTCATATAACTAGCCAATCGACTAGTACGTTTACTACCACTAAGTACCATAGTATATAGAGTAATCGAGAAATTAAAATCTACAAAAATTGAAATGCTTTTTACAAATTAATGTTACAACAATTTAACGTATGCTTAACACAAGCGAATAACAATGTCAGATTATTACTTAGACACGTTCTTCCATGAATTACAAATGGAAGAAGATATTGTAAACTTTATTCATCATAATAAAAGACCTAAGTATTTACAAAAAATGACACCGTATCAATATATAACAATACAAAATAGGTATCCAGAACTTAATAACATCGCGTTATATGATGCGTATGATTGTAATACACACAAACATTACAATACCGTATCAAGTCAAATACATAAGAGTATATCAAAATGCGAGGATGTAATAAAAGCAATAACAATGCCTACATATGAACCGGATACTTGTCCTATATGTATATGCGAATTTGAAGAAACTAACTATGTAATTCCAAAATGCGGGCATAAAGTATGTGCGGTATGCTTTACTAATAATATCAAACACAACAAGGCGACTGGGGATTGTTGTGTTTTATGTAGAAAGAAAATATGTTAGAACATTACTTACCAACCAAGGGAATTGAACCACTTGTTTCACCCCCACAATTAGGGTTACTCGTAACCAACGAAGGCAATATATAGATAGATATTATTTACAAAACATAACGAAAAAGAAAAAGAACTAATCCTAAAGCAACATCAATTGTCAAAGGAATCCATGCTAGTCTTTTTTCTTGTAAAGCATATATAGCAGCAGTTAGATAAAGCATACCATGTATTATCCGATATTCAGCCCACCAAGTATTTCCTCCGCCTTCTGGAGCATTCAGGCGTAAATTATTAAAATACAAATAAAAAAACCCTAAAGCGGGGAGAAGTAAGATGGCACCATAATATTGTAAATAGGAACTATCAATATATAACGGCAGCAATGCTATTATAATTCGTACTGGTATACATCCTAGTAAATAAAGAAGTGTCTTTCGGGTAATTGTAAACATAATCAATAATATATATAGATAGATAGATAAAATTTATAGGTTATCGCATAAAATTATCAAGTAATTCAGGTGTCTTATTCTTTTTTTTTCTTTTTTTTACAATTGGACTAACTGGCATTTCGATAGTTTCTATATCGAATTGATTGGGTATAGACACTAATTCAACATTCTTTACCCATGAGAAAGGCATGGTCCTTATTCCAGGGACAGTACCATTTTCATCTGTATATTCAGTAACAATCAATGTTTTATTCGGAACTTCTATTTTATCAAACACCGCAGTGAATGACCGGCTTGGTAGAATAAACGTATATCGACATCCGTGACACAAAATTTCTTCCATTATTAATAAATAGTTAGATTTTAATTGTACCGAAATAAAAAATATCTATTTCAATTTTACAAACATAATTATGCTACGCTTTACTTTTTCTTTCGAATAACTACCTTAGCTGACGAAGAGGTGGAGTTCTTCTTAGACCCCTCACCTGCTTGAATCTTTTCACGTTTAATTTTATATTTATCATATTCCTTTTCAAGAACATTCAATTCACTTATCCATATTTTTTCAACAGTAGTTTTCTTAAGAGTATCCAATTCCTTTTCAGTAGTTTCTTGTTCTTTCATAATATTAGCGACATTTTCTTCAGTAACTGAGTCCATTGGCATCTTAATGAGATATTTGAAATCACCGTCAATTGTAGCATATTTCTTCTGCGTAAGAAGTTCAGTGACTTGTTCTGTCTTTTTACGCCTGAGGTCAATAGTCCCTGCTAACGTTTCTTGAATATACTTAGCACGATTAGATAGACGAACCAGTTTTTGTTCCATTTCTGAAATCAAATACGCCTTTCGCTTTTGATATAGGCCGATACGAACACCATAAAAGTCGTCAATAATTTCTTCTGGTGCTGAATATTTTTGTAGTTTACATTCAGCATTAAACATATGCATATTGGTAGTACTCACCGTAGTAAATAATTTTAATAACTTCTCAACTCCATTACAATTATTAGCATCAAGTTCGTTTTCTAATTCTGCTAACTTGCCGCGTGGGAATACAACTGTAAAATCAACATTCACTTCAGTCGAAATAGAAGTGAAATCACGAAGCAATGGACTCGATTTTTTACCATTTTTATCTGTTACTCCATCGACTAGAGATTCTAGATAAGATGTATATGACATAGTCCATGTACCAACCGGTAATTCAGTAATACGCACTTTATCATCTCCAATCTTTTGATAAACACCCTTAATCAAGTATTTTTGGTCGGCGATTTTACTAACAGTACCTTTAAACCCTTCATAATAAGGAATGAATTCAATGGAAGAACAATCCGCATTCGTTAACTTACGCTTAAGATATTCAATAATAGTAATCGGATTATATGGGACAACACTACAAGAGAAACCTGTGCCAATACCAGAAATCCCATTAATTAGTGCGAATGGGATAATAGGAACATAATATTCAGGTTCGACAATAGTACCATCATCGTTCAGATAATTTAGAACAGCATCATCTGCTTCTGGAAACAGTGAACGAGTGAGAGAGTTCAACATAGTAAATATATATCTCTCCGAAGCACTATCATCGCCACCATGTAATCTAGTACCAAATTGCCCGTTTGGTTCAAGGAGATTAATATTATTAGAACCTACAAAATTCTGTGCCATATTTACAATAGCACCATTCAGACTGGCTTCGCCATGATGATACGCACTATGTTCTGAAACATATCCTGAGAATTGTGCTACCTTAATCTCAGATGTTAACTTGCGTTTAAATGCCGAGAATAGAATTTTTCTGAGGGAAATCTTTAGTCCATCTACCATATTTGGAATAGACCTCGCACAATCATATGTACTGAAATGAATCATTTCTTGGTTAATAAACTCTTCATATTGAACTGATGGCTTACTTGTATCCAAATAAGAATCCTTATCATATTGTTCTAACCATAATTTTCTATCATCTGCTCTCTTTTTATTGAAAACCTTGTCAATTGTATCATCGCTGTGTTGACCGGAATATACAAAATCTACAATCTTCTTATTAGAGAAATACTCTTTAAATTCAGCTGACGTAGATGTACCTAGACCCTTAAAATATTTCACCGTCCATCCATTGGGTACACCACCCGAGAAAGTC
>OCVQ010003115.1_pt1 | contig 10139 bp, 1 predicted proteins | sample 1539061 | NCBI WGS metagenome assembly OCVQ01 (sample SAMEA3355526, study PRJEB22509) | marine metagenome | biome: marine; feature: river plume; material: water | place: USA | collected 2010-08-08 | depth 0.5 m | reverse complement strand
AAGCAGCATCTCTTCGACTACTTGAAGAAGGGTTGCTGCGTGTAGGTAATGCTGCGGGTACAAACTTGAAAGTTGTATCTGATAGACTTAGGGATATAACAAATAATGCTATATCCACCGAAACCTCTATGAGAGCTACAGCACTTGCCGTAAGCTCTGGATTTTCCACTAAACAACTAGAAAGCCTGACTAAAGTAGCAAAAGGTGCCTCGGTAGCATTGGGAAGGGATATGTCCGACGCTCTAGACCGATTAGTCCGAGGTACTGCAAAATTAGAGCCTGAAATTCTTGATGAATTAGGTATTATGATTAGGCTTGATGATGCTACGGCCGACTATGCCATTACTCTTGGAAAAAGTGCAAAAGAACTTACACAATACGAAAGACGCATGGCGTTTCTAACTGCTACTAATGAGCAGGGATTGAAAAAGTTCGGAGAACTAGCAGAAGTAGTCGATGTAAATCCTTATGATAAACTATCCGCAGCTTTCTTTAACTTGGCCAATACCGCTGTAAATCTTTTAAATGTCGTTATTGAGCCCCTTATAAATGTATTATCTTCCAATCCAATGGCATTGTTGGGAGCGGTCACTTTATTTGCAGGAACTTTAGTAAGCCAGATTGTGCCAGCAATTACCGCATCTGCCAAAGCTGCGCAGGAGATGGCTAGCGGTGCTAGTAAAGCAGCAGCAGCTCTTGCTGCAAAAACTACCGCTGCTTTTCAAAAATCAGCAAAAGCGGTGTCCTCATTTAAGTTTGCGCCAGCAAGTTTGAGTACTTTTGAATCTCAGCTCCGTAACGGCCAAGCCTCTGCTGCAGGGTTGAAAGATGCTATTGCTAAACTTAGCGCGACCGAGGTTCGTAGACAGAAAAATCTTGATGCAGGAGCCTTAAAGAATAAAGCGCAAAAAGAAACAGAAATTGCTCAAATAAGGCAGCTAAAAGCCGAGCTTATTGCTCTGCAAAAACAAGAAGCCGCAGGGGGAAGAGCTGGGGGTGCTTTAGGTAAGGCAAAAGGCATTAGCTCTACGTCTCGAAAAACAGCAGCAGCCTTTAAAATGATGGAAAGTGCAGGCCCTTTACAAGGGTTCCAGATTGCAGCGGCTTCTGTAGGTAAGCAAACAAAAGATGTCATTAAAGCAGAGGGAGCACTTAATAAGTTGAGCTTAGGATTTAAGGTCGCAGGTAATAGTGCTAGACTATTTGGCACTGCGCTACTTAATGCTATTCCTGTGATTGGCCAGCTAATAATGGTAGGGTCTATACTTTACCCTATTATCTCTAAGCTTTTTGAGAAAGACGAACTCGCAAAGGCAGCTGATAAAGCTACTAAATCCTTTGATAGTTTTGATGGAATTGGAAAACAGTTAAAAGATACTTTAGCAGGTAATAGAACAGAGGCAGAGAGATTTATTGCCACTATGAGAGTTCAGGTAGGTGTTGTCGAACAGGTATCTTCAGCTTTTTCAGCTATGAAAGAAGAAGCTAGTAAAATGAACCAAGAGGCGCTCATAGAAAGTAAGCAAAAAGCATTAGATCTTCAAAAAGAGCTTGAAAAAGTAACGAAAAAGTATACAGAATCAGGAGAAGCTGCATACCCTCCCTTTAAGCAGCACATGGCAAATTTGCAGGCTAGACTTGATGGTGCCAATGCAGAGCACGAAGCACTAAGAACAACTATTGGCCTCGCCCGTCAAGCGGAAGGTATCTTAGTCTTAGAGGACGCAATCGGCAAGATTACAAATAGTGAAACTTTAAATGAGAACATGGGCGACACAGTTAAAGGCTTAGAAGCTCTAAAACAAAAATTTATAGAAGCTAATAAAGAAGGCGGAGCCGGAATGAGCTATGACCAGCTCATTGAAGACACAAATGCTTTGTTGGGTAAAAACAAAGAAGTGCTTGCTTCTGTGGATGCTGCAAAGCAAGTTTATAATGACTTCCGCAAACAAATTGACGATCTTGGAGATAAAGGATCTCATGCTCTTGATAAAGTAATAGCCGCTCAGCACAGCTTAACTAATGAGATGAAAGCAGCAGGTGGAGAAGGCGGAATGGGTACGGATGCGTTCTTAGCCGAGGCTGAAGGCTTGGAGAAAACTCTTCGTAAGTTCGCGGCGAACACTTTGAAGTTGTCAGAAGAGCAGATCGGCAAAGCTAGTATGACTTCAGTTCAAGCAGCATTAACAACCCACGTCGAAGATCAAAAAAAGATAATGCTCGAGCAAGTACAGGTACAGAAGAGCCTGGGAGTGGAAATGGGCAAAGTAAAAGAATTTGCCGCCGGAAACGAAGAAGCTACAAAAATTCTAATTGGTCTTGAGGAAGAAGTGCGAACTTCTAAAGAGAAGTCTTTAATAGCTGAAAGGGAAGCTTTTACTGTTTTAGAGATGCAGGAGACTAAAAAAGATCGTCTGGCAGAAATAACCAGAGAGTTGGCAGTAATAGACAGAGAAAGAGCAAATACTAGTATAGATACGCTAACAGCTAATATTGAAGGTATTAAACATGCACAGAAGCTGCTAGATCTTACTACTCAGATAGCCACTGCAGAGAAACAAATATCTTTGGATAGAATGAAGCGTGTAGAAAACGAAGCAAGAATGGCAAAAATGGAAACAGGAAGGGACTTTACACCACTTGATGAGTTAAAGCAGTTTGAAGCTACCGAAAAGCAAAGAAAACAACTTATTTTTAAAGAAATGTTCAGCAAACTACGTGCCCTAGACTTGGAGCAAACGTTGCTTATAGCACAAACGAAGTTGCAGGCTGAAAGAGCCAAGCTCGTAGAAGCCGAGATAAATGAGGCGAGGATTGCGCGAGGCGAGAAGCCTATGGAAGTAGGAACTTTAAGCAAGCCTTTTAGTGAGCTTTTGGACCTTTTTCCTAAGGTGTTCCAATCAAAAATGAAGGCAGTTGTTAGTAATGCACTTACAGAAGTCTCAGACCTAAAGTTGGAAAGAGGAACTAAACAATCTGCAGTATCTAAAGCTGCATTAGCTGCTTCCGGTACCGGTGATACTACGGCAGAGAGAATACAAAATACCCTAGATGCCGGAGATCCTGCCGAAGGTTTAAAGGGCACAGCTGTACCACTTGCTAGACATATGGCGTTAGTAAACCAGTTAGACCCTATGATTGAGAAGTTAAAAACTCTTGGACCAGAAGGCGAAGTTGTAGCTGCATTAACTGGAGGTGCTATGGCTATTCAAACTGCTTTCCTGGATATGGCACATAGCATTTCAGCAGAAATGACTAAAGGATTAGACGCATCAGCGATATCAGCTAGAGAAACCGTAGGCAAGCTACAAATCGCAGGTGCCGCGGTAAGTATGCTGAGTCAGGCTCTAGCTGCAAGTAGCGCGGCTAAAATAGCAGGAATAGACGAAGAAATAGCTGCGGAACAAAAGCGAGACGGAAAGTCTGCTGCAAGTGTGGCCAAGCTCGCAGCATTAGATAAGAAAAAAGAAGCTGCTGCTAGAAAAGCTTTCAATATAAATAAAGCGATGCAGATCGCACAAATAGCAATATCTACAGCTACAGCAGTTATGCAGCTGTACACCAACCCCCTGGATTATACGAAAGCTCAAGCTGCGGCGTTGACTCCTTGGATAGTAGGGCGTGGAGTCGCTCAAGCCGCTATAGTTGCTAGTACTAGTTTCCAAGGAGGTAGCGCGTCCTCTAGTGGCGCGGGAGCACCCCCAAGCGCATTGAGTGTAGGTTCGAGAAGTAATACAGTAGACCTCGCCAGTGCAAATAATGCGGGAGGAGAGTTAGCCTACGCAAGAGGAGAGTCAGGCTCCGGAACCGGTATGTCAAACTTTAAGCCAAAATCCGCATTTTCAGGATATAGACATAGAGCCGCTGGAGGCTATATTGTAGGAGAGCAAGGACCAGAGTTATTTATGCCAGAAACACCGGGGGAGATTATACCTTCAGGCAGAAGCGTTGGAGGGCAAACAAACGTAAACTTCTCAATTAGTGCTATAGACGCTACGGGTGTGGAAGACTTGCTAATGAACCAGCGCGGGGCAATAATCGCAATGATAAGAGAAGCTGCTAATGAGCATGGAGAGCTGTTCTTGGAAACAGTTAAGGAGAGGTCATACTAATGCCCGCTATTACATTTACAAACATACTACCAGACCCAAATAATAGTATTGGAGATGCCGGACAGTCCGGAGGATCAGCAGGACCAGGGTACAGTGCTGTTAGACTTGCTTCCGAGCATGAGATTATGAACACTCGTACAAATTCAGGAAGATTAGTAAGTAGAGAAACTTCTGGACATAAGTGGACTATAGATATTTCGTATAATCCTATGACAAGAGAGGAGTTCGAGCCTATTTATACTTTTCTGCTGCAGAAAAGAGGCTCTCTATCTCCTTTCTTCGTATCTTTGCCACAGTACAAGAAACCTAGAGATACAGCATTTGCACTTTTTGTGGCAAGTAATAACTTTCAGCCAGTATTTGATGGTATTGCTGGCAGTACAAATCTTATGATTAAAAAAACAGGGTATGTAAGAGCAACCCATGGAACTCCTAAGCCCGGAGATATAATAACAATTACAGATACTAGTGATAGCAATCACAAAAAGGCTTATCAAATAACTAGAGTGGAGACTGAATCAAATTATTTAGTAGGTACTACACCTCCTGAAGATGATAACGGGGAGTTGCGTATATGGTTCACTCCCTCGCTTCAAAGAAACGTAGAGTCTACTACAAGCGTTATTAATTTTAACAACCCACTATTTCGAGTTATTTTAAAGAATGATGTACAAGAGTACACTTTAGACTCAAGTAACTTATACAGCTTTTCGCTAAAGCTAGAAGAGGCCCAAGCATAATGACACTAAGAATTTTAAGTACCGATAGTTTAAAACAAACTGAGCTTAAAAACTCTTTGAAAAACTATGAACCATTTATAATAGCTCATCTTATTAAATTTGAGCAGCCCTCTTCTATGGATAGAAGCAATTCTCGTAGTGGTATAAATTATAGCTATATTACTGACAATTCTTACGATATTCAGTGGGATGATGGCTCACAAGATGCTGCTGCAGATAATAATGGCCTACAGATTTATAGAGCAAATAAAATAATATCTATAGGTACTGTTAATGAGAATATAATTGCAAAAGCGGCAAGCATGACGCTAAAATTAGATTCAGCTAGTTTAGGTTTAATTGTTACTCTACAGGCTTCTTTATCAAAAGATACTGCTACTACCGGAACCCTTATTACAGATACCGACCTAGCCTCTCTAGGCTTCCAGGAAGGTGATACTGTCACTAATACGGTAGGAAATACTAAAGTATTCTATACTTTGGGGAACTTTAGCAACGAGGGAAAAACTGTAAAAGTAAGAACAACAGAAGCTGCCTTCGCAACGAAAAGCTATACTTTGAAGCAAGACTCTAGCGAGCTGAATGCACTATTAGTTCAAAAAACTAATGCCAATGACTATGCCGGATATATAAATAGAGAAGTGTTTATATATAAATGCCATATCAGTCCTGAGACTCGTCAAATAATTGGAGACCCTTTCCTATATTTTAAAGGCATTATTTCTAGCGGCTCACTTACGGAAAAAACAGACTCTTCCGAAGTTAGCTGGACTCTTAATAGCCACTGGGGAGATTTTCTACAGATAAAGGGACGCATAAGCGACGATGCCACTCACAGAGCTCTTAATTCTGTAGGCGAATCCGACGAAGGCTCCTTAATAAAATCCGCATATAAAGGTGACTTTGGATTTCTACACGCTAATACGGCTTATACTCAAGCCATTAAGTATAGGTCTTCCGAAGAAGAATCGTACTATAGAAAGGACCAAAGCGTTACGGGTATGGGTACTGGCTCGCTGCAGACCCGAACAATTGAAGTTGAAAGAACAGTCAGTCTTGATTTTAACTTACAGGCAAAACAAATACCTTTAATTTACGGAGTTCGTAAAGTAAAGAGCTTCCCTGTGTTCGTAGATACTATAAACAATAATCAGACTAGTGTTTATAAAGTCGACGTTCTATGTGAAGGCCCTGTCGCAAGTATGTATGATATTATTGTAGACGGTAACTCTATAACGTGCTCTGATGCGTTTGAATACTCTTCAAGAGGCTATAATAATCTTAATGCAGATTCAAATTTTGAACAAGTTTGTTATGGTAATAAAGCAAGAGGCGACGTATTAGAGAAGACTCCGCCTATTGGAATTGAGACATGTGTTTATCCTGGTGCAGAGCCCACCGGTGCAGCGGCTAAAGAAGTATGGCTATTAAAAATGGAAAGGTATGAGACCTGTACGCGAGCTGCGGGAGAGCAAGGAATTACAACAGACTATTCCGGAGCCGCAGTAGGTTTACAGCATGACGATAGATATACTATTCCAAGACCTACTCCTATATATACAGATCTAATGTTTCACGCAGGAAAACCGAACCAAGAAGCCGATGGTAGGTTAGTAGCTGTAACTTTAGACCCGAACCCCTTAAATAGATTTACTCTACAAAATAACTATTTTGATAATAGCAAAGGAATTCCTTACTGGAGCAGTTCGCACAGGCTTTTAGATACTTGTTATGTATCGAGTAATTACGCTATTTCAGATGGCGAAACAACAATACCTGATTTAGAGTATGTTATTCGAGGCTTGAATGTTGAATGCCACAACTATGACGATAGTTTCGCACCAAGAAGTGAACAGGTTTTGGCAGATAATAGTTATTTCTTGCTCGGAGACGAGGTAGATATTTATGTGCTGCCAGGAGAAGGCACGGGCACCGCAAATATCGCATCAGATACAAGAATATTACAAAATGTACGCATTATCGATAAGTTTCTAAGTCTAGAGACCGATATTGATAGTACGGAAATGGTTACTAGATATAGATGGTCTACTAATCCAAGTACAAATATAGTTAATTTCCCCAACGCCGCCAATTTTTACATGACTATTCTTAAAGGCGGGGTGCGGTATTATTGGTATATGACCAAAAGTAATACACCAATATATACAGCTAGTGAAATTACAGAGCCTCTAGTAGCTAATCTATCTCCTACCTATAATGAACCAGGTACGGCCGCCGGCACCCGTAAATTAAGTATGACAACATTTACGGAAAATGCTGGGCAGGCTTTTATACAGAATGATGATGTTGCAATTGTAGCCCTCTATGATGATACTGTTAATGGGATAGATACTCAATATGGCGCTTTCACTACCTATACTTATGGAACCGGCGAAACTAATAAATTAGATAATGTACCAATTGCTTCCGATAAATACTATACTAAAGTTAAGATAGTCAATGGGCTGCAATTAAGCTCAGCAAGTAGTAATGTCGATGATATTTATGTAGGTATGTCTCTAACCTATAATCGTGTGGTCGATTTAGGACAAGCTGGAAAAGTAAAAAAATCACAAACCCAAAGAATTATAAAGTATGATGGGTCGCATCATATTGCTTTTGTGGAAGAACCTTGGGACTTCACCCTGTTACCGGGAGAGGCAGCTTCGGGAGATACTGAGTCATACTCTTTAGGCACCCTTGGAGATAGAAGACCAACAATAAATCCTGCAATGCAGCTTTTAGATTATATTACAGACGTCAGGTACGGAAAGGGACTAGACCTAGAGAAGGACATTGATTTAGAGAGCTTTAAACAAGCTGCACGAGATTGTGATACTCGGTCTAAAGTGAGCGTTGTTTTTCCTTACAATAACTACCCAGGTGTAGGTACTATTGTAGAATACCCCAATCAGGCTCTGCAGTCTGTTGATAACCCTATTCAATGGCAGGGAACTGCAGAAGAAGTCTCCAGTATTAAAACCATAGAAGGTACTCAATATAGAGTAGTTACTTTCACAGACTGCGTAGGAAAATTAGGTAAAAAGTGGAATGATTATCAAGTCCTCCCAGATAATCAATTATTCTGGCATGAGGGATTAGCATATATAAAAGACGGAAGCGGCGTGCCAGTTATAGCGAATCAACCGCCTGTCTCCAGCATTTTATTAGGTCAGCTAGGTTCAAGTAATACATTTAGTATTAACATATCTATGTCATCAGCTAATGGTAATCCTATAGTTAAGGGGTATAATGAAGCTAACAATACCGTAGGCGCCTCAGGTTACAGTCTATACGATTCTGACGATGTTAAGTATTGGAGATACACAGGGTGGGATGAGCCTACCCAGAGAAACGTTACGCGCCATCAAATGAACCAGCTTATTGATACAGGAGTTCCTGTATTTGAGAATATCAATAAAATGTTGGGCCAGTTTAACGGTATTTTAACGTATTCAGGTGGCGCGTACAGTCTAAGAGTAAAAGGAAAGAAAGGCTTAGTTGACCCTGACTTTGAAAAAATAACTGATGATGATATTATCGGAACTATACAAATCAATGATGGTGGATTGAAGAACAGTAAGAACTATATATCTGCGTCTATAATGGACCCGCAGAATGGATTTGAGAGTAGAAGTATTTCTTTCTTCAATTCTATTTACCTAAAGCAGGATAAAGGTATACAGAAGAAGGGGCAAGCAAGGCTATCAGGTATTACTAACTATTTTAATGCCAGAATGAATATTGAACAATCCCTTAATGAGTCTAGATTTAGTCAAGAAATTAGCTTTACTATGTCTCCGAAAGGCTTGATGCTAACAGCAGGTAGTATCATAGAGTTGACGTACCCACGATTTGGGTATGTTTCAAAAGAGTTTAGGATTACTAACTTAAACTTTAAAAAGGATGGAACAGTAGATGTAACAGCGGATGAACATAGTGATTCTATTTACAAAGTTTCAGAGCCTGTTATATCCGATATTGCACAAGGAGAGCGAAACAACCCAAGATTAGAGCAAGTACCTGCAGCGCCTACAAATCTGTCCGTAAACAGTCAGAGAATGGCTAACTCCGGACAGATTGCTGTACAGTGGACAAATTCTGCTAGCTGGAGCCCCGAAACTCATACTACAGAGGTCTTTAGAAGTACTGCAATTGATTTTGACGCAGAACTATCTGCGGGTAGTTTTGAGCCTGGAACTTTCTATACTATTAAAACTTCTGGGACAACTGACTTTACTGATATCGGAGCACCAGATAATTCAGCAGGCACTATCTTCTTAGCCACCGGCATAGGAAGTGGTACAGGCACTGTGAGTAAAGTCTTACTCGCGGGCACTTCTAACAGCAATTACTTTATTGACGAAGTAAGAACTGGAACTGGTCAACAGACTCGTTATTATTGGATTCGCTATAGAGTGCGAAAAGCTTCCTATAACGTCTCAGGTTCTGCTTATAGAGCTGTATTTTCAGAGTATCTACCTTCATCTTCCAGTGATGGTGTGTCGGGTTTTGCATATCCCGTTAATGTTATTAGAGCTATTCAGATTTCCCCAGCAGGCAAAACTTTCATATATGAGCCAGATGGTACAGGTATATATAGCGGAGGCGCAACCTCAGTATTGTCTACTAGTTTAATTAACTATACTGGTGGCACCTCTACATACGCCTGGACTATTGATGGTGCTCCTGCTGCGGGTATTAACAATCAAAGTACTTATACTTACACAGCGCCAGATGCTCAGGCGAGCATGCCACAAATTGTAAAATGTACCGCTACAGAACTAATTAACGAAGAAACATTTACATTTGAAGACGCTGTAGTTATGACAGGAACTGTTGCAGCAGCATCAGGGCAGGCCGTAAAAACAGTAAATATTTATAGAAAGAATAATAATACTATTAGTACAGCATCTGGTACTTTTGCAGACCCCCTTGCCGGTAATACTGATTGGTCTCTATCCGTACCTACAGTGGATACCGACGGTGATATTGTATATGTATCTACCCGAACCTTTAGTGATGATGGTTTAGCTCCCCAAGAGGTAGAATGGAGTACTCCTGTTATTTACTCGACACGAGTTGATGGAGAGAATGGGCAGGCCGTAAAAACAGTAAATATTTATAGAAAGAATAATAATACTATTAGTACAGCATCTGGTACTTTTGCAGACCCCCTTGCCGGTAATACTGATTGGTCTCTATCCGTACCTACAGTGGATACCGACGGTGATATTGTATATGTATCTACCCGAACCTTTAGTGATGATGGTTTAGCTCCCCAAGA
>OCVQ010003111.1_pt1 | contig 10155 bp, 9 predicted proteins | sample 1539061 | NCBI WGS metagenome assembly OCVQ01 (sample SAMEA3355526, study PRJEB22509) | marine metagenome | biome: marine; feature: river plume; material: water | place: USA | collected 2010-08-08 | depth 0.5 m | reverse complement strand
AGAAACTGACGAGCAAAGCATTTGGCGTGGACTTGCTGACCGCACTTCCCCACACGCTTGAACGCGACGTTGATTTAATTATCAAGAGTGGTGCGCGAGTGTTTGTTGCAGGCCTTGGTGTGCCACGCGACATTATTGATCGCTTACACAAAAACGGCGTGCTCGTTGGTTCCATGTGCGGAAAAGTTCGCCACGCAACTGCAGCGTATGAAAGTGGTTGCGACTTTGTAGTTGCGCAAGGCACCGAAGGTGGCGGACACACCGGCACTGTTGCAACGATGGCACTGGTTCCCCAAGTAGTTGATGCAGTTGGCGACAAGATGGTGGTCGTTGCTGCCGGTGGTTTGTTCGATGGCCGTGGTCTTGCAGCTTCGCTTGCACTTGGTGCCGATGGTGTGTGGGTAGGAACTCGTTTTATTGCCACACACGAAGCTCGCGGTGTTGATGGCTACAAAGAAAAACTGATTGACACGCTTGAAGACGGCACCGTGATTACGCGCAGCTACACCGGCAAGACATGCCGTGTGGTGCGCAACGACTGGACGAACAAGTTTGAAGAGCACCCTGAAACGTTGCAAGGGTTTCCACAACAAGCAATTGCTTCTATGCAAGCCGGCGTAAACCACTTGGGTTACCCCGAAGGAACCAAAGTAGATGTTGAACAAGAGTTCATGCCTGCTGGTCAAGGTGTTGGCGCAATTAAGAGCATCGTGCATGCAGGCGACCTGGTGCGCAGCATGATGGCAGAGGCCGAGCAGTCGCTCGACCGCATTCAAGAAATGCGCAAGTAACTAGTTCCGCATGGGAGTACTTCGCTCTAACGCCAGTGTGCGCAATTTGTTCATTGCCGAAAACATTTCGGTTATGGGCGACTACTTCACCTACGTTGCTCTTGTTGGTTTAATTAAAGACGCAACCAACTCCACGTTCTTGGTGTCGCTGGTGTACGCAGCTTATGTATTGCCGTCATTCTTTCTGTCACCCATCGCCGGACCAATCGTGGATAAATTTGATCGACGTAAAATCATTGTCTTCGTTTCTGTATTACAAGCCTTATGCGGGGTTGGATTCTTGCTCTCGAGTGCAGATCGCATTTGGTTGGCACTGATTACACAAATTGTTATTTCGTCACTTGCAGTCATCACCCTTCCCGCGTTCGGATCGGCTATCCCCAACCTCACACGCAACGACGAAGAACTGCGACAGGCCAACGTGTTGTTTGGTTCAAGTTGGGGTGCCTCGGTGTTTCTCGGTTCTGCCCTCGGTGGTCTTTTTGCGGCAACGTTTGGCAGAACGGCAACGTTTGCAGCCGACATTGGCACATTCGCTATCTGCGCATTACTCGTAATGCTGATCAAAATTCCGATGCAGGAGCGCAAGGCCGACGCCAAGCGCGAACCAGTGCGCCCCATTGCCGACATGCGCGAGGCATTTCATTACGCCAAAGAAAACAACGTGATTTTTGCACTCATGGCTTCAAAAACCACTCAGGCAGTAGGCGCAGGCGCAGTTGGCCAACTTGCAGTTCTGGCCATTGATGCCTTTAAAACGGGAGACGGTGGCAGCGGATTACTCCTTGCTGCCCGCGGCATTGGGGCTTCTATTGGGCCGTTCATATTCATGCGCTACGCACGAAACAACATGCCACGTCTGTTGTTTATGTGCGGGTCTGCAGGATTGATGTGGAGCGCGTTTTATCTTTTCGCGTCTGGAAGCCCATCGTTCTGGCTCGCTGCACTTTTGATTGGTGCTGCACACATTGGCGGTGGCGCAATTTGGACCATGGCAAGTTATGGATTACAGATCTCGAGCCCAGACCATATTCGTGGTCGCGTTATTGCAGGTGACATGGGCTTTGCCATGTTGATGACTGGAATAAGTGCTGTAGTTACTGGGCTGCTCGGTGAGATATTCCCAATTCGCATTGCCATTGCCATCATTGCTGGAATTTCTGGTTTGGCTTCGCTTTCGTACTTGCTAGGAACGATTGGTCTTAGGAAGCGTCTGCGCAGCGAGATGCCGCTTCAATCAGCCTGACCGCACGAGGGTCGGTGAACATTGAATCTTTCATGCGATTCATGATGTAACTGAAGCCCATTTGCCTACCTGGGTCGGCAAAAGCAACCGAGCCGCCCGCACCTGCGTGTCCGTAACTTCCCGGTGCATCGAACGCCAACTTTTCACTTGGCGTAACGAAACCCATGGCAAACGTGCGTTGCGTTTGCAAACACAAATCCACTTCGCCATCTTTGGTCTGTTGCACCGTCATTTTCTTACGTGTGTCTTCATTAAGTAAACGCACGGCGCCGTTCGGAGTTTCCGTTTCGGTGAACGTTGCCGAATACATGGCGGCCAAGCTGCGGGCGTTTGCAATTCCGTTCGCACCAGGAACTTCTGCCGCGTGCAAATCTTGGCGGTTGAACCCGCCTTTCACATTCAGCGCACCGTTCACCGTTAGCGCACTGGCCAAATACTTATTTGGTAACTGCGCAGGTGCTGCAGGCGTTGTGGGCGCATCGGTTGCTGTTCGTGGCCAGCCAACATTGATTGGCGATACACGCGGTTCGTGACGCTCGGGCAGACCAACATAAATCTCACCACCTAGTGGGTTCGCAATTTCTTCGGCAATAAAGCGACCAATGTTTCGGCCGTCTACTCGGCGCACCAACTCGCCTGCCAACCAACCGAATGTGATGGCGTGATAACCGTGCGTTGAACCAACAGGAAACAATGGCGGAGTGTCGGCCAACCGGGCCACCATGGTGTTCCAATCGAGCAATTCTTCAAACGACAGTTCACCCTCAACTGTGTACAAACCGGCCTGGTGCGACAGCAATTGAGCAACAGTGACGTGCTCTTTTCCATGCGCCGCAAACTCTGGCCAGAACAGCGAAACGGGCTCTTCATACGACAACAACCCACGCTCTACGCAAATTGCTACCGCTGTTGCAACCACACCCTTCGTGGTGCTGAATACCAACTGCAAGGTGTCCAGTGTGTACGGCTTGGTTGCTTCCCTATCGAAATAGCCGCCGGCGATATCGACGACACATTTGCCTTTGTGAAACACCGACACGCCTGCGCCAATGTCTTCACGACTATCAATGTTTTGCGCGAACGCTTCAGCTACTTCCGACCATCCGTCGGCAACAAAACCCTCGTAGGCCACGATTACTTAACGTCGTCCATGAGGCTGCGCAACAATTCAACTTGCTTCACAGCATCTGGACCAATTGGGTTCACTTGCAACACGGTGACGCCCGCTTCTTTGTATGCAGCCAAACGCTCTTTGATGAAACTCTTTGGTCCAACCAAGTGCGAGTTCAGCAACCAATCCGCAGGAATTTTTGCAGCGGCTTCTTGCTTCTTGCCATCTAGATACAAGTCCTGAATTTCAACAGCTTCTTGTTCGAAGCCATATGCCTTGCAGATGTCGTTGTAGAAGTTTTTTCCACGAGCGCCCATGCCACCGACATACAACGCAGTGCTTGGTCGAGCGAAGTCCAACACTTTTTGTTGGTCTTCGCCGGTGAGTGATTCGTCGATGGCAAGCATTCCGCCAGCCTGAATGTCCATCTTTGGACGTGATGCATCGCGCTTGGCATAACCAGCCTTCAACGCATCGCCCCATACGTTCTTATATTTTTCTGGGTAGAAGAAAATTGGCATCCAACCATCTGCAATTTCTGCAGTTGCTTCAACGCTCTTGCCCATGAGGCTTGCCCACCAAATTGGAATGTCGTTGCGCACTGGGTGGTTAATGAGTTTCAATGCTTTGCCAAGACCAGTTCCCTGTCCTGCAGGCAATGGCACATCGACTGTTTTGCCTTGATACGACAATGGCTTTTCGCGCTTCCATACTTCGCGACAAATGTCGATGTATTCCTTGGTGCGTTGCAGAGGCTTTTCGTACGGCATGCCGTGGAAGCCTTCAATAACTTGTGCACCCGATGCACCAAGTCCAAGCACGAAACGACCGTTGCTCACGTAGTCGCAACCCGCTGCTGTCATGGCAACAAGTGCTGGTGTGCGCGAGTACACGTTGATAATGCCGGTACCAATTTCCAATTTGTTTGTGACCGCAGCAAGATAACCAATTTGCGAGATTGCGTCGTATGAATACGCCTCAGCTACCCACACCATATCGAGACCAACTTTTTCAAGCTCAACAACTTGCTTTGCCGATGACTGAAAGTCGGAGATGTAGTTGATCATCATGGAAAGTTTCATGATGATGAGACTAGATCGGGCTTAGTTGACTTTGCGAGTTCGACCTTCCCAGAACGGCGCACGCAAGTCTTTTTTCAGGATCTTTCCGCTTGGGTTACGCGGCAAGGCGTCTACCCAGTTCACCGACTTCGGGCACTTAAAGCCCGCCAGGTGTTGCTTGGCAAAGGCAATGATTTCTTCCTCGGTCACCGCGACATCTGGCTTGCGAACGACCATTGCCTTAGGCACTTCGCCCCACTTTTCATCGGGCACACCAATGACCGCCACGTCGGCAATTGCAGGGTGAGCCATAAGGGCGTTTTCTACTTCAGCCGGATACACGTTTTCACCACCAGAGACGATCATGTCTTTTACACGATCGAAGATGTACACATAATTTTCTTCGTCCAAGTACGCAGCGTCACCAGTTTTAAACCAACCTTCAGCGGTAATGGACTTCGCGGTTTCTTCTGGCATGTTCCAGTAGCCCTTCATTACTTGGCCACCCTTCACCCAAATTTCTCCCACTTCACCGACAGGCATGTCGTTGCCGGTTTCGGAATCGACAACACGAAGCAACATTCCTGGAACTATTTTTCCGCACGAACGCAATAGCTTGCGCTTTGGCCCGGTGAGATCGTGATCTTCTGGCATGAGGATGGTGGTTGCGCCAGTTGTTTCAGTGAGACCATAAATTTGCATGAAGTTGGTCTTAAACGTTTTCATCGAAGCAGCGAGTACTTCTTCGGAAATCGGTGAAGCACCATAAGCAATGAGTTCGAGACTTGTGTAGTCGGCTTTGTCCACATCGGGAACCATCAACATGAACTGCAACAGCGCGGGTACCAAGAAGCCGTGCGTAATTCGATGCTTGCCAATGAGTGTTACCAACTCGGCTGGGTTCACATCGCGAACAATGACCGACTTCGCACCAAGAGCCATACCAGCAGTAGCCCAACCGCCACCACCAATGTGAAACAGTGGCATCGCAACCAAGTTCACCGTGCGATCGGTGAACTGCCATACCTCTGCTGCGAACGGGATGAGTGCAAAGAAGTTGGTGTTGGTGAGCATGACGCCTTTCGGCCTGCCCGTTGTTCCACTTGAATACAACTGGAACGCAACGTCATCTGCCGCGATTGGTGCATGTGGGTCTGATGTTGCTCCGCTATTTGAGAAATCTTCATACGACGGAAACTTGCTGTGTCCACCAATGACCACAATTGTCTTGGCGTTCACAATGTCGCCTGCAATTGCATCGAGTACAGGAACGAAATCCGGCCCCACAATGAGCACCTTTGCTTGCGAGTCGTTCACGATGTAGGCAACTTCTGGCGGAGCGAGGCGCCAGTTGATATCCACACTGACCGCGTTCAGCAATGCGCACGCATAGAACACCTCAAAGTGGTCAATGCCGTTCTTGTCCAGAAAAGCCACGCGATCTTGCGGACCCACTCCAGCTGCCTTCAGCGCATTGGCCACCTTGCATGCACGCACATACAACTGTCCCCATGTTTGGGTGCGGTCACCTTGAATGAGCGCCACGTTGTTCGGCTGGCTTGCGGCGTGCGTACGCACGATTCCTGCAATGTCTCGAATGTCAATAGTCATGGTGCAGAAACTAGTCTTGGTGCAAATCGAGCACAAGGGAGCCCCTAGATGAACACTGCAGATCTTGGATATGACGGCAAAGTAGCCATTATTACGGGCGCAGGCGGTGGCCTTGGACGCCAGCACGCCCTATTGATGGCTTCACGTGGGGCACTCGTGGTGGTGAACGACCTAGGCGGCGCAGTAGACGGCAGTGGCAGCGACAAAGGTGCCGCGCAAAAAGTGGTGGACGAAATTATCTCGCTTGGCGGCGAAGCAGTTGCCGACACCAACAGCGTGTCAACTCCTGAAGGCGGCGAAGCGATTGTTGCTGGCGCAGTGAAAGCATTCGGTCGCGTAGACATCGTCATTAACAACGCGGGAATTTTGCGCGACAAGAGCTTTCACAACATGGACCCATCGTTGATGAACCCCGTGTTTGACGTGCACTTGAAAGGTGCATTCCACGTAACACAACCAGCATTCGTGTTGATGCGCGAGCAGGGTTACGGACGCATTGTTTCCACATCATCGGCTGCCGGAATTTTTGGCAACTTTGGTCAAACCAATTACGGCGCTGCAAAAATGGGACTCGTTGGTTTCACGCGCGTGCTTGCTGTTGAAGGTGCGAAGTACAACATCAAGGCAAACGCCATTGCCCCACTTGCGCTTACCCGCATGACCGAAAGTTTGTTCAGCGGTGCCATGGCCGAGAAGTTGCAGCCTGGACTTATTTCGCCGATCGTTGCCTACCTAGCCCACGATGAGTGCCCTGTTAGCGGCGAGGTGTACAGCGTTGGTGGCGGACGTGTTGCGCGTGTGTTCATTGCCGAGACCGAGGGTTACCACAACCCGAACCTGACCATGGAAGATGTGCGCGACAACTTCACACAAATTCGTAACGAAGAGGGATACAAAGTTCCTGCCAACATCGGCGAGGAAACTTCAATGTTCCTTCCGTACTTGAAGTAACGCGATCGCACCACTGTGATCACTGCCCACGTTGCATCTAGCGATGGCGTGGACATTCCTATTTACGACTACGCACCAAGTTCAGCGCTTGGCAACGTGTTGTTTTCGCACGCAACAGGGTTTCATGGTCGCTGCTTCAATAGCACTGCCGCGTTGCTTGCCGACAAAGCACATTGTTATTCGTTTGACTACCGCGGCTACGGAGACGCAACGCTTCCCCACGATTGGAACGTGACGTGGGGCGGGTACGGCGACGACGCACAAGTAGTTGCTCAACATGTTGCGCGCGACAACGGACCATCAATTGCGTTTGGCCACAGCATGGGTGGTGCTGCATTGGTGATGGCCGCTTTGCGTGAACCCGAATTGTTTCGCGCACTGGTGTTGTTTGAGCCAATTATTTTTCCGCCAATTACACGCGAAAAAGGCAACGCTGGCGGACCAAGCCCGCTTTCGGAAGGCGCGCGTAGGCGACGCAACTCGTTTGCATCATTCGATGAAGCGATTGCCAATTACTCGGCCAAACCGCCGCTGAATGTATTCACTCCTGAAGTGTTAAGCGACTATGTGCGCTTCGGATTCCGAGAAAACGACGACAACACCGTTTCGCTGAAGTGCCAGCCAGAACACGAGGCACGAACCTATGAATCGGGTGCGTTACATGAGACATGGAACGACCTAGAAAAACTGCGCATGCCCGTGTGGATAGTTTCAGGTGCAATGATCCCCATGACGCCAGCCTCCTTTGCCAAACCACTTGCTGACGCAATACCGGGCAGCACGTTTGTGCAGTGGGACGACCTTGGCCATTTCGGACCAATGCAAGACCCCCAGCGCATCGCCCAATTGATTTCCTCTATAGAAACGACACTGACATGACCACATGGCCCATTCCTGAAGCTCTCTCGCCATCGAGCACCAGCACGTTTCAAAACTGCCCATTGCAGTTTCGTTTTCAAAATATTCAGAAACTTCCGCAACCGCCAAGCGTTGCTGCAGTGAAAGGAAATGTGGTTCACCGCGCACTCGAGCTGCTGTTTGGTCTTGAACCAGCACAACGCACCGAAGAAGCAGCATTGAATTTTGCGCACACCGCACGCACCGAGTTCGAACCAACGTATGACATCACTGGGTTGAACCTGAACGAAACTCAACTCGAAGCGTTCTGGAAAGACTGCGATGCGTTGGTGAAGAGTTACCTGCGCATGGAAGACCCAAAAACCGTGAACGTGGTGGACTTGGAACTGTGGGTGCAAGCACCAATACATGATTTTGGATTGCGCGGATATGTTGACCGCATTGAACGTGATGCCGAAGGCAACCTTGTTATTAGCGACTACAAAACCGGCAAGGCTCCACGCGAACAAGACGTTGACGCAAAGATGCAGCAGTTGCACATGTACGCCTATATGTTGCGCGAAATGCGCGGCGAAGCACCGGCCAAAGTAAGCCTCATGTTCGTGAAAGACGGCATTCGGCACACACGTGCCGTGACCGAACAAACCATGAAGTTTGTAGTGACCAAAACTTCGGCGCTGTACAAAACCATTTCCAATGCATGCACCACAGGCAACTTCCCCACAAAGAAAAGTGCGCTGTGCAACTTCTGTTCGTTTAAAGACTGGTGCCCGGAATTTGGTGGCAACCCTGCCGATGCAGAGGTTGGCGCTGCGGTGAAATATCCTCGTCCTGCCGCATGACTTTTGATCCAACTGCCCGATTCGAAAACTTTGACAACAAGGTAGACAGCGCGCTCGAACACATTCGCGACTACAAGTTCGTCAAAGTGGTGTTCAGCATTGCGAGCGCTGTAGGCGACTTCGGAATTTTGTGGCACATCATCGGCTTGTTACGCGCCATTGGCAGCGTCGACCGCTTTCAACAAGCGTTGGTGTTTTCCACCATGATCGGTATTGAAAGTTTGTTGTTGAATCAAGGCATTAAGCGACTGTTTCGCCGCAGTCGCCCCACCACAAGCGGCGACGAACGGTTTGCGTTGCGCACACCGCGAACGTCAAGTTTCCCAAGTGGACATTCGTCGTCTGCATTCTTCTCGGCCCTCGTACTCACCTATTTCTTCACCTGGCCGTGGGTGGTGCTGTTTTACGTGTTTGCGCTGATCATTGCCACCAGCCGAGTTGGAGTGCGTATTCATCACGCCAGCGATGTGGCAGGTGGGGCAATTGTTGGAAGCCTGATGGGTGTTGTGGGCTTGGTGTTTTTAAACGCTATACATCTCATATGACCTCAACCCCAACGTTTGCCCTCACTTACGACTACCGCTGCCCGTATGGCCGCATTGTGCACGACCATGTGTCCACTGCGCTGAAAGCAGGCGCATTATGGAATGTGAAGTTCACTCCGTTTTGCTTGGGTCAGGCACATGTTGAAGAAGGTGAAACCGACATTTGGGATCGTCCGCAAGACGACACCGGCATTCTTGCGCTGCAAGCATCCATTGCCGTGCGTGACACACAGCCCGACAAGTTTTTGAACATGCATCATGCGTTGTACGAATACCGCCATACACAAAACGGAAATTTGCGCGAGCGCGCACCGTTGAGCGAAGTGATTGGTGAACACGGCGTAGATGTGGACGCCATGTGGACAGAAGTAGACAGCGGTCGCCCGCTTGCCACCATCAAGGAAGAGCACACGTCATACGGACGCACGCATTCGGTGTGGGGTGTACCAACGTTCATTGTTGGCAGCAAGGCTGTGTTCGTTCGATTGTTGGATCGCCCAATGGGTGACGCACAACTTGCGACGTCAACTATTGATCGCATTCTTGACAACATCGGTTGGGACATACTGAACGAGTTCAAGCACACTTCGGTTCCTCGATGAACCACGACATGCCTCGCTTTGAAGATCGCATGAGCGATGCCGAGGCATTGATGTGGAGAGCAGAAAAAGATCCGTTCCTTACTTCTACGTTTGCCAACATCACCATTCTTGATCGTGCGCCAAACTTCGATGCATTTGTTGCGCGAATGGACCGTGCTTCGCGAGTTATTCCGCGGTTGCGTCAGCGCGTGCAACCAGCGCCTGCATCGCTAGGCCCGCCACGCTGGGTTGCAGACACCGAATTCAACATTTCGCATCACGTTCGACGAATGGCGTTGCCAGCCCCTGGCACCATGCGCCAACTGCTGGATCTTGCAACACTGCTTGTTGCCGACGCATTCGACCGCACTCGCCCACTGTGGCAATTCACGGTGATCGATGGACTTGAAGGCGGCAAGTCGGCTGTCATTCAAAAGTTGCACCACACCATTACCGATGGCCAGGGTGGCGTTGCACTGTCGATGCAGTTTCTTGACCTTGAACGCGATGCAAACCCACCGCCACCACTTGACCCTGCGCTGTTTAGTGAGCCAGAGC
>OCVQ010003110.1_pt1 | contig 10156 bp, 9 predicted proteins | sample 1539061 | NCBI WGS metagenome assembly OCVQ01 (sample SAMEA3355526, study PRJEB22509) | marine metagenome | biome: marine; feature: river plume; material: water | place: USA | collected 2010-08-08 | depth 0.5 m | reverse complement strand
TTATTTTTATTAATATAATTTGTAATAATATTATATATTCTGTCCTGTGAAGTGCCCACAATTGCCCTGCTTCCAGGACAATTGCAAAAACCATTAAACAGAATAATCCTGTCCTTAGTTTGTACCTAATGTGTTCGAACTAGCTGCCAGATACAGCGGGGTCGGTTGACGATTCCCCCTTCAGTCGATATTGCTCCTTTCGGATCAACGGCACCTCATAATTTATACACATTAAAAATTGAATTATGAAGTCGATAGTGCTATAGCAGCCCATCATCGGTTTGTGCATAGTGCACATAATACTGGTCATCCTTGGCCTTTAGAGTCAAGAATGTTATATACTACGAATACTCTTATGTGTGGTTAACGAGAAGAATGTGGGAATTCATCCCCACTAGTCTAACGGCAACAGCTTTAAGGCTGGCAGATGCAATCCCGGATTGGCAACCCAATCAACAGTTCCACTATGTTACGCATTGTATTAGCCATGTGATTTTTGCCATTATTAGTTTTTTATTAGATGAATATTTATATATTAGTTTTATTATTAGTATTATACGAATCAGTATACTACATTATTGAATCAAAAGCAAGTGTTATTTTTTATAAAATTGGCGTACCTGCTTTTTTACTCATTTCGAAGTTGTCATCAATTATTGAATTAAGATGACCTATATGTTCTGCTGGCATGTCATGTATTTCAGAAATGCTTACTCCGCCTCTCATATACCAGGACAATTTTAACATGCCCTTATGAAACATATCAAGTTCTTTGTGATAATTTTGTGATTTTGTTTCTACTTCTGCAGGGCTGGCAGTTACGAGCCAGCTTCTGAAAAATTTACAGGATTCATCTCCATATAAACTATGTCTTTTTGTCCACAGGATTCGCATGTAAAATTCATTTTATTCACATCCTCTGGTTTTTTGATAAGTGTTTCTACCGCCTTGTTTAGTTTAGTAACAACGGATGCAGGAACATTCTGTAAAAAATCATTAATAATACTTTGATTTGTTATCTCTCCTTCTGGAGTTTCGATCTTGCCGATTGTATTTGCCAACATATCAACATTGAATGTTGCAATTTTTTTAAAACTATTATAAAAACGTTGTGCAACTAGTAAATCACTATTTTCTTCTTGTTTGAAATCCCTGTCTGTTTCTTGAAAATTTCTAATAATTCTCTGTTGTTCTAATTCAATTAGTGCCATACGAGAGATATTTTCCAACGTTGGAGGCCTAACATGTATGTTAATATCCTCATATAATATAGGATCTATATAATCTATTTCTGGAAAACGACTCAACATGTCTTCTACATTTATTTTGTATTCAGTAATTTCACTACAATTTAAACATTTATGTTGATGTGTGATATTATCATGATATGTTGCATATTGAATTGCTAAAAATAATGCTTCGATATCAATATTACATAGTTTCATAGGATTTTTGATTGCAGGAACACAACTTTTTATTACACTATTCATAGCTTCGCCATTTAATAATGCGTCTGGATTTTTTAGTGTTATTTCATCAATTGCAGACATTGAACATACTGCAATCTCATCTAAAATCGTAGTTTCTAATTCTGGATTAAATTTGCCACCAGTTGGCAGTTTAACGTATATCTTGGGTTGTCTAAAATATTTTTGTAACGGATTTTCAGAAGTCATTCTATTTCCTTTTCTGATGATAAATACACTTGATAAATGTATTTATTATAATAGTATTTAATCATTTAATTATATACTAATATAACTAAAAAAGTGAGAAATAGTAATGGCAGAAAATGATATCTATATTGCTGGGTTAGGACCAGGTGTTCCAGAATGGAGCAATGAAATAACGCAGCAACAAATTTTAGATGCACTGCGCAGTGGATTTGGTGGAACTGATTCATCAAATCAACAAATCGTTGCAGCACTAGGTAAAATATCTACTGGTGATAAATCTGCTGAAAGTACATTAAAAGAATTACTTGGCTCTAACGAAAAGATTACTAACGCAATTGAACAAAATACGGCAAATGAAAAAACAAGCGAAATGAAGACGATGACCATCTTTAGTTCAATGAAAGACTTGTTAATATCAGGAAACAAAATTGCAAGAGAACAAACTGAACAATTAAAACGTGACAAAGCATTCGAGAGAAATGTTAGACAAAAAATGAGCAAAGATGGTGGTGGCAAATCTGAAGCTGAGGCTAGGATGGCAGCATCATTTGATACTGTGTCTCAAAACTTTAAAGAAGCTAAAGATTCTATAGTAAATGTTGTTGGAATATTGAGTGCGGCATATAGCGGTTCTAAGGCAATGAACGCAATGGTCCGAGAAGGTGCGGATCAGAGATTCGACATGGCACAAGAAATAAGACAATCCGGTTTGATGGCAGGAATGGACACGGCGTCTGCAGGGCTAATAAATCTTTCTAAAACTATTTCTGGTGCTAATTTCACATTTGGTGAGGCACAACAGTTTACACAACAATTTGCCCAAGCAGTTGGTGTACGAGGAGTAGAGGCATCAATGCTATTTTCGAATCAACTCGCACAAAGCGGCAAAGATGGTGGCAATATGATGCAAAGGTACGGCATGGAATTCAGGGAAGTTGCTGAAATTGCAGGTACTTATATGGAATCTCTTAGATCAATAGGTCAATTAGATCAATTATCTGATACACAAATGCGTAGTGGTATGGATGACTTTATGAAAAATGTTGTATCCACATCGAATACAATGAATATAAATCTTCAAGATGCCGCCAATATGATTAAAGACACATTAAAGCAAGATAAATTTGCATCAATGCTGGCATTACTAGAGCCTGACCGCAGAGAAACAGTTACTGCTATGGTTGGTAAATTTGGAGGTGATCAAACAATGTTAGGACAAGGCATTGGGACCGCACTTGCAGCCGGTAGCACACAAGAGTTCTTAATGACAGAGATTGGACAAATGTTACAGGGTGATGTTATAGGACAACAGTTAATACCCATCATAACAAAACTGGCTGATGTTGGAAGAACGCAAGGAACAGATGCTGCAATGGAGATGTATTCACAACTTGGACCACAATTACAGGGATTGATTGAATTTGGAAAAGATAATAAAGCACTAGTACTTACAAACAGTGGAAATTCACAGTTACTTATTGCTCAAGCGGCGGAACTTCAGGAAAATATCAATAAAGCAAACGCAGGAGAGATCGGACAGTCCGTAGAAGATAATACCATGATTACTGCTAAAGAAATTTTCAGACAGCAAGTAATTGCAGGAGAATCAGTTCAGAACGTATTGATTGAATCTGCTGATATTGCAGAAAATTTGGGTGAATTAAATACGGTACTATTGAATAAAACGAATGAATTGAGAAAAATTGGCACAGGTCTTGTACAGGATTATGGTGGTGCCCTTATGGATGTAACTACTGGCGTTGAATCTATAATAGGAAAAGTAGGGGTTGGGTTGTTAAGTGTTGCTGAGAAATTCGTAGGCACTGAATTACCTTTGAATGCGAATACAGAAGCATTGAGGAATCTTGCAGAAGCAATGGGCGCCAATATAGAAGACAACAAAAATATTAAAGAGGCTAAATCACTAAGAAGTGAAAGCATTAAAGAACTAGCAAACGCAAAATTATTGTTGGAAAAAAACGAAAGCGGACAGAACACTGGCGGCATATTAAATAAGTTATTTTCTTTTTCAACAGCAGAAGAACAGGCAGAAGAACAGAGAAAAAATATAGCAAAATTAGAAGCCACAATTAGTGGTTACAATGACTTTATTAGTGGCAAAGCCACATCTTTGCCTGTAAATCCGGAAGATGAGAGACAAAGACAAGAAAATGCAGATAAAAAAGCACAACAGCGGGCGGAGAAAAGTGCAAAATTACAAGCAACATTATTAGATAGAGTTCAAAATATAGAATATAATGATGCTAAAATTGAATCTTTAAAAAACGATATAGAAGCAATTAACAACGGCACAGATGAGGGGGGGCCCAAGGCAAAAGAAAAATCGGCTATCAGAGCGGCAGAACTGAAAATTAGTGAATTAGAAGCAAGAAACGCAAGCGCAAGAACAGAAATAGAAAATAAATCTGATAAGTTAACGGCGGATGATCTTGCTACATTAACAGAAGCGTTGACAAGTGGTTTAAAAGTAGCCTTAGAAAATAATAAAGTAGCACCTGCACCTGTTACAGTCTCGCCGCCTGATCGAACAGATGCGGTGGCGGCGCTGGATGGCGTAGGTGCTGCCAACGCAGAAAAAACGAACAGAGATGCCAGAGATTCATCAGATGAAATGAACGGCGAATTTGATGCAAATAATAAAAAAATTGACAAAATTATGGAATTCCAGATTCGAAATGGAGAATTAGTATCGACGAATGGGTCTGCAACAGTATCATCGACGATGATGAGCACAGATCATAGCAATGCAGAAGAAGTACTATCTGGGATAAGAAAAGACAACACTCAGCAGATACAGGATAAATTTTCTACCACTATTGCAAAATTTGACTTTAGCAGGCAAAGCAGCATAGAAAAACTATTAAAAAACTCAGGATCATTAGAAAGTAATCGTGCAGAAACAATCGAAACCTTAAAGCAAATTAAAAATGATGGTGATTTAGAAATTTTTAAGAAGTTACTTAAAGCATTAGAAGACTCGAAAGAATCTAAAGAAAACATAAACCCACTCACTTCGCCTTCTAAGCGTGATCTAACTTCAGAAGAAAAAGTGTACAACAATGATATTAGTAGATTGGTTACAGAACTACGAGGACTTGTTAAAGCATTAAATTAACTAATACTATTGACATATGTTAAATACTATGTTATAATAAAAAATTATAGGAAGCAAAAATGGCAACTTGGAAAAAATATTTTAAAACATATGATGGTCTACCACAACGTGACACATCATCTAATACGGACAATGGCGGTGATGCTTCCAATAAACGATATAGTAGTTGGTTGCCAGAAGTTTATCAAGGTCAGCCAAATCGTGTCCAGAGATATGGACAGTATGATCAAATGGACTTAGATAGTGAAGTTAATGCTGCACTTGATATTATTGCAGAATTTTCAACACTAAAGAATGAGCAAAGTAATATCCCATTCGCCATAAATTTCAACGACGATCCCACTGAAAGTGAAAGTGATGTAATTGAACGTACACTTAGACAATGGGTAAGTTTGAATAATATGAATAAAAGAATATTTCGTATTTTTAGAAACGCAATAAAATACGGAGATCAAATGTTTGTACGTGATCCAGAAACATATAAATTGTTTTGGGTTGATCCTGCAAAAGTTGATAAAGTAATTGTTAATGAAGGCAAAGGCAAGAAGGTAGAAGCATACTATATTAAAGATATGGATATTAATATCGAAAGTATGAATGTTACGGCGGATCAAAGTAAATTAACAAATCATGGTGTAGGTTCAATGGGTGCACCATCTTTGAATGGCAATACTATGCAGGGTTATAGTGGTGGTGCTGGTGCACGATATGCGAATGAGCAAAAATCTACTCCTGTTGATGCAAATCATGTTATTCATATTTCACTAAGTGAGGGTGTTGATGGGTTTTGGCCGTTTGGTAATTCAATATTGGAGCCAATTTTTAAAGTATACAAACAAAAAGAATTACTTGAAGATGCTATATTAATCTATCGTGTGCAACGTGCGCCCGAACGCCGTGTTTTCTACATCGATGTTGGCTCAATGCCAACACATAAAGCCCGTGCACATCTTGAACGTATTAAAGGTGATATACATCAAAGACGTATTCCATCTAAGACAGGCGGTGGTCAAAATATAACTGATAGTGCATATAATCCGTTATCGATTATGGAAGATTATTTCTTTGCACAAACTGCTGAAGGTCGTGGGTCTAAAGTTGAAACTCTTCCTGGTGGAGAGAACTTAGGACAGATCGACGATCTGAAATATTTTAATGACAAGTTGATGCGTGGATTGCGTGTTCCGACATCATACATGGGACAAGGTGCAGATAGTGGTATTTACAATGATGGTCGTGTAGGCACTGCAATGATTGAAGAATTTAGATTTACAAAGTTTTGTGAACGAATTCAAGCATTAATTGTAGAAGAATTTGATAATGAATTTAAAATGTTTTTAAAACATCGTGGTGTTCAAGTTGATAGTTCGTTATTCAATATAAAATTCAATGATCCTCAAAACTTTGGCAAATTCCGTCAGGCAGAAGTTGATCAGGTTGCAATGAATGTGTTTTCTAGTATTGAAGGTGCTGATTACATTAGTAAGAGATTTGCACTTGAACGTTTCTTAGGATTATCCAAAGATGAAATCTTAGAAAATGAGCGTATGTGGCGTGAAGAAAATGATTTAGACAAGGGTGACGCAGGGTTTGGTATGAAAGATATAGGTTCAGTTCCGACGGAAGATGACTTTAATCAAAATGATTTTGATGACATTGATGATCTGGATGATACTACTGAGGATGGTTCGGTTATAGATGGCTCAGAAAATGCAGAAACCGACACAGAAGCATAAATAGTATTATGAGATATATTGAACTAACAGAAAATTATTCACCAGAAGAAGATAAGTCGATTGTTGCTAAATTAAGCGACACCCGAACTATTAGGCTGACTTTAAGACAACTTTCTAAACTTAGAAAGATACGGGATCATCGTAATTATGAGAAATTACATAAGTCTATGCAGATAAAAACACAATATGGTGGATCTTCTGACAGTGAAACGCCAGAACTATAAAATTTAATTATATTGTATGTTAAAACTATATGAAGTGAACTAAATATCTCTACGACAAAAAAACGGCTAAAAATAGCCGTTTTTTTGCTATTTACCTAACAAAAAAAAATTTAGTTATAAATACTTTTGAAACAGGAGTGTTTCTACAACCTTGCCACTATTATTTTGGCGTGGCTTAATTTAAGATAAGGAGACTTAATATGTCAAGAAGCAAACTAGAACAAGTCCTAGAACTTCTTATCAACGAAGAACGTGCAGCAGCAGAAGAGCTACTACATGATTTTATCGTAGAAAATGCTCGTCAAATCCACGAGGAACTTTTGAACGAAAGTGATGAAGTTGTAGAAGAAGACCTTGAGGACCTAGACGAGTCTGAAGAAGAACTAGACGAATCATTTGAAGAAGATGACGATGTAACTTCAGAAATTGAATCAGATGCAGAAGAAATTGAATCTGAAGAATTTTATGACGAAGATGAAATGGATGATGACGAAGCATTAGATGATCTAGAAATGGGTGATGATGATGCAGGCTCAGATGACGATGTTGAATCACGTGTTGATGATCTAGAGGGTGCATTAGCAGACCTTGAAGCAGAATTTGAAAAAATTATGGCAGGCGATGACTCAGATGAAGAAGATGACATGGACATGGATATGGACATGGAAGATGATTCAGATGAAGACATGGATGAATCATTCGAATTAGAACTAGAAGAATCAGACGATGAAGACTTAGAAGAGTCAGTAGACGATGAAGAGTTGAACGAATATGTCACACCAGTATCAGCATCAGAAGGTGATGATGGCGACAGTGTAGCATCAACAGTCAATGCAAACGCAAAGCGTCCAGGCGATGATTCAAATGCAGCACCAGTAAAAACCAATGATGGTAACACATCAGGCGGCACAGGTGAAGCAGCAAAAGATATGAATACAGGCAACGTTAACGTGTCAGGTAATAAATCTGCACCGGCAATGAAACCTGCAAAGTAATCCACAGAGATCAGGAGAAATACAATGACAATACTTATTGAAACGCTATCTCATAATCAAGCGGGTGTACAATCACGCATCGTTGAGAATGACAATGGTGAAAAGAGTATGTTCATGGAAGGCATTTTCGTCCAAGGCGGCGTTAAAAATGCTAACCAACGTGTTTATCCAGTTTCTGAAATCTCAAGAGCAGTGGAAAGTGTCCAGAAGAAAATTTCTGAAGGCTTTCCAGTTCTTGGAGAATGTGACCACCCACCAGAGTTAACAGTAAATGTTGACCGTGTATCTCATATGATTGAGAATATGTGGATGGATGGTCCCAACGGCTATGGCAAATTGAAAATTGTTCCTACACCCATGGGTAACATCATTAGAACATTAATCGAATCAGGCGCTACTTTGGGTGTCTCATCAAGAGGTTCTGGTGAAGTTGATAACAGTGGAAATGTGAAAAACTTCGAAATTGTCACAGTAGATATCGTAGCGCAACCGAGTGCACCTGAGGCGTACCCGAAGGCGATCTACGAGGGATTGATGAACATGAAAGGCGGTTACCAAGCTTGGAAACTCGCACAACATGCACACAGTGATAAGGCTGCGCAACAGCACTTATCAGAACAAATTGTTAAATTCATTCGTGAATTGAAACTTTAACAGGAGAAGCAACAATGGCAAACGAAATCCTTGCTAACCTTCTAGAGTCCGGCGCACTATCCGAAGAGGCTGGTGCCGCTATTACTGAGGCTATGGAAGCAAAACTAAATGAAGCAAGAGAGGAAATTACAGCCGAGTTGCGTGAAGAATTCGCACAGAAATTCGAACACGATAAAGGTGTTATCGTTGAAGCAATGGATAATATGTTGGAAACAGCAATCCGTGCTGAAATGGAAGAATTTAAAGAAGATCGCGAAACTCTAATCGCAGAACGAGTTAAGTATAAGAAAGCAATTTCTGAACACGCTAAAATCCTTGAAAAATTCATTACTTCTCAACTTGCAACCGAAGTCAAAGAACTACGTGATGATCGTACAAAAGTAGCAGAAAATTTAGATAAAACTAAAGAGTTTGTTACAAAACAACTTGCACGTGAATTAGCAGAGTTCCACAATGACAAGCGTGAATTAGTAGAAACTAAAGTACGCATGGTAGCAGAAGGCAAAGAACTACTTTTGAAAACAAAAGAGTCATTTGTTAAACGTTCAGCAGAGTTAGTAGAAAGTACAATTTCTAATGCTCTACGTTCAGAACTAACAGCACTTAAAGAAGACATTACTGCAGCCAAAGAAAATGAATTTGGTCGTAAGTTGTTTGAAGCATTTGCTGGCGAATTCATGTCATCACAATTAAATGAGGGCACTGAAGTAGCAAAAATGAACGGTAAACTAAACGAATCTGCGCAAAAAGTTGCAGAACTAGAAGAAATGATTGCTGATAAAGAAGCAGCTATTACTGAAGCATCACGCAAGCAGCGTGTAATGGAAGATCGTATGTCTCGTAAGACTGAGATGGATTCTCTATTATCACCATTAGCAGGCGAGAAACGCAGAGTAATGTCTGACTTATTAGAATCAGTAAAAACTTCAAAACTAAAGGCTGCTTTTAAGAAGTATCTACCAGCAGTTTTAAATGAAAATGTTACTGCGCAAGCAGAAACAAAAACAACCCTAACTGAAAGCAAAGTTACAGAACATACTGGTGACCGTGGAGTATCTGTTGATACACAAGCGCCATCAAGTGACGATGCTAATATTGTTGTGCTAAAGAAATTAGCAGGACTATAAACACTTATTACAGGAGATAAAGAGATGGATAATCTTTTTGAAGGTAACAACTGGGACACAACACGTGAAGCACTTCTAGAAGGTCTAGAAGGAACAAAGCGTGACGTTATGTCATCAGTTCTAGAAAATACAAAAGTTGCTCTTAACGAGTCAGCAACAGCAGGCGCAACACAGTCAGGTAACATTGCGACACTAAACAAAGTGATCCTACCAGTTATCCGCCGCGTTATGCCAACAGTTATTGCAAACGAAATCATTGGTGTTCAGCCAATGACAGGTCCAGTAGGTCAAATCCACACGCTACGTGTTCGTTATTCAGACACAGCAGCAGGCGTAACAGCAGGCGCGGAAGCACTATCACCATTTGATATTGCAAAGAACTACTCAGGTGACGCAAACGGCGCACCAGCAGCAACAGCATCAATGGAAGGCACAGCGGGCAACCGTATGTCAATTCAAGTCCTAAAGCAGACAGTAGAAGCAAAAACACGCAAACTATCAGCACGTTGGACATTCGAAGCGGCACAAGACGCAAATGCAATGCACGGTCTAGACATCGAAGCAGAAATCATGGCAGCACTTGCTATGGAAATCACTGCTGAAATCGA
>OCVQ010003107.1_pt1 | contig 10160 bp, 11 predicted proteins | sample 1539061 | NCBI WGS metagenome assembly OCVQ01 (sample SAMEA3355526, study PRJEB22509) | marine metagenome | biome: marine; feature: river plume; material: water | place: USA | collected 2010-08-08 | depth 0.5 m | reverse complement strand
GGTGGTATACCTGAGGAGTTTGACTCTATTCCTTATTATAAGAAGGTTAGAGAGTTTATTGAGAAATTATGGAGTAAGAGTAGTGAAGTGGGATATCTTCAAACACAACATAGGAGAATCCCTCTGAGTAGTATAGAAGGATTGAATCCGCAGAAGTTATTTAATTATTTACTACAAGCGACTGAAACTGAGTTAAATATGGGTATAATGAAAAAAGTTGTAGAGTTTATTAAAGAAACAAAAATTGAACTTACTCTTTATACTTATGATTCATTCTTATTTAGTTATCCATCTGATACTCCTAAAGAACATGCTCTAAAACTGAAAGAGATAGTAGAATCATTTGGGTTTCCTATAAATGCTGACTGGGGAACGGATTACTCAAAAATTTAATATTTATAGGATATAGGAAGAATTACACTATGGAGAAAAACGAATTAATCAAAGAATTACTATCTGAGTTATCTTATCGTTCTAACGAAGGATACCCTATGTTAGATAATAGAGAACAAATATCTATTCTAGCTGAGATATTAGATGAGTGGGGATATACCGAAATCAAAAACGAATTAATACAAAATCTTTTAGAAGCAGATGGTGAAACATTTACTGCTACAAAGAAAGATACAGGTGAAACATCAGTATTCAAATCAAAAGATAGTAGAGATGCCGCTATTGAAAAGGGAACTCATACTAAGAAAGAGGATTCTGAAGAAGATGATTCTAAAGAAAAACCAAAAACAGTTGTAAGTCCAGGTACTCCTTCCGGTGATTCTTATAATGATTCACTATCTGATAATGACCCAGCTAAAATTAAAAAACCTAAAAAAGAATCTAAAGGAAACGGATATACTGGTTCTAAGAATAAAACACTAACAAAAGTAAATCCTATCGAATCTAAAAATTATCAAATGGACTTAGAACCAAATGATGATGTTTTTGAAGAAAAAAATAAAAATAATGCAAATCCAACTCCACCTGAACCATTAAAATTAGATGGATTTATTAAAAATCCAAAATTTCCAAAAAGGTATGTTAAGGTTTTAGAACGAATGGTAAATTCCAAAATAACATCTGAAACAGCTAAATGGACACACTTCTCTGATATTGAAGGGGGAGCTGGTAAGATATCAGCACAAGCTGGTGAACTTATGACTATGATGGGTTCAACAATGAGTGATGATGAGTGGAATGAATTTTCGGAAGCACTACTTAACTATGAAACGGAATTAAAAAATAATCACAAAGATGTTTTTATGAAGAAAAACAAAAAAGGTGGTTATGTTGATAATCCAGGTTCTCGTATTATAGATAAGAGTTGGATAAAGGCAGCTACTCAAAGTAGAAAAGCAATCAATGATAGATTAGAAAAACAATATGGTGAGGGAACTACAATTGTAGCTAGTTCATGGGATGCTGAAGGTGAAGCTGAATCTATGGGAATACAAGATTACAAAAAAAATAAAGGTTTTTCAACTGATATGTATCTTAGAGTTAGAAAACCAAATGGTGAAGAAGTATTAGATGAAATTTCACTTAAAAAATCTAAAGATGTAAATTTCCTAAACTCTGGAGCTGGTCAATTTAAAGATTGGTTAGGGGATGATTTACCAGATGAGATAAATCAAAGTGTTTACAAAGAAAATCAGAGAGAAAGTATATCAACTACTGGTGAAGGTATAAAATCTGATATAGAATCTTTATTAAAAGATAATCCCGAAAAAGCTAAAGAATTACAAAAGGTATTCAAAGCCAAAGGTTTAGATTTTAATAAAGCATTGGATAACTTACAAAATGGTAAGGGTGATTATAGAAAAAGTTCATCCGTTGTTATGGCATCAATAAAAGCTGTTGCTGATTGGCCGAGTTGGGGTAAGAGAAATGATAAAGGACCTAATACAACTGGTAATATGATAGCCCAACAATATCTAAGAGAAGCATCAGAAAAACAAACTAAATTTATAGAAGCATCTATAAAATCACTTTCTGAGAATCCTAAGATGAAAGAAGGAATGATGACATCTATACGAGAAGAGTTTCCATTAAAAGCAGTATCTGAGGGTGAAGAAACTATGGCAATAGGTGATATGTCTTTAGATAAAGATACAATGGTAGAAATATTTGGAACATCTAACTATGATAATATAAAAGAAAAATTAGTTTCAGAGCCAGGCCCACCACCATTTTTAGGGTATCGAGCTGATGTAGGTGGTGATGTAATTCCAATAGCAGAAGTTAGTGTAAGGGAAGATGGAGTAGGATATGGAGGTCAGATTAAATTTGAAATGAAATTAGACCCACGATTTGCTAAAACATTGAATGACGCAACTTCTAAAGTTTATTCCAAATAATACCCCCAAATTAATTATTTGATATTTATAGGTGATTGATTAACAGAGAAACAAATTTATGAAAACACAACTATTGTGTACATTTACTTCTAAGGATACTTTACAAAAGACTCTACAAGATATTAGAGAGACTTATGTGATAGTATATAACTATATCTACATACTTCAGAACAAGGCAAATTTGGATGAATTGTATGTTACCTATAACATCAATACTGAGTTCAAACCTCCACATCCTTTAGAAGATACTATACTAATACACAGAAAAAAAGAGTCAAATACTTTATACACCATTAACGCACTAAACCAATTAGTTAGAGAAGAAAATGGTGGTGTATTAGATAAAACATTTATCATTGATTGGCAGAAATTTAGAAATTCAATAATACTTACAAATACTGAGGGTACTAAACGTATTCAAACTCGTATCTTTGAGGTTATCGAATTTAATCAAAAATAAAAAATAAGAAATGGCAAAATTCACAAGAGAACAAATCGAAGAAGCATTAAATTGTAATGGGTATAAATACTTTACAAGTGATAAAGGATATGATGTTAACATCGTTGGTATTAGAAATTCCGATACACATGGTGAAGTAACAAATAAATTTGATGATACTCTTACGATATCTTACAAAGATTCAGATGGAAAGTGGATTTATAATGAATATAAAGCAACAACTGACCCTGGTTCACATTGGGAAAAAAACGTAATGAATGATAAAGGTGTTGCAATACTTAAACCTGGTCAATATAGAGGTTCACATAAAATCAGACTTCATCAGGGAAAATATGAAGCACTAGGTCAACAAAAACCTGTTAAAGTTTATAGGGATAATAATAAGGATGGTAAATATGATATGATTGAAGAGAATGTAGATGAAGGTATATTTGGAATCAACATTCATAAAGCAGGTCGTAGAGTAGATGGTTCAACTCAGATTGATAAATGGTCTGCAGGTTGTCAAGTATTCTCTAAGGAATCGGATTTCAACGAATTTATGGAAATTTGTAGAAAGGCTAGAGATATATGGGGAAACTCTTTCACATATACGTTGATAGAATCCAACGATATTTCGTAAAAAAAGTAAAAAGTTATGACAATCACCTCATCAGGACAAATTACGGCAGGAAATATAGGTAGTGAATTTGGAAGAACATATTCATCATATATGTCCATGTGGAATGCTAGGAATGGTAGATATGGTGCTATCAATAGTCAATCAGCAAGATATCCTACAAATGGTATTTCTAAAACAAACAGTGGGTACGCATTTTCAGATTGGTATGGATATAGGCATAATGCAAGAAATGCTGCAATAAATCTTTTCCAAACTGAAAGTAGGGCAGATGCTGATACTAGAGCTTGGGAATTTAGATACAATGGAACAGCTTTAGGTCAAAGTTGGCAATGGGGAACCACAAGTATACGTGGTTGGCTTCAAATTCCATTTGGTAATAGAATAGATGTTTATTTTGATAATAGTATTAGTTGGGGTTCATCTTGGACAACTGCCTTTAGAGCTATATATTCAAATCAAAGAGGATGGCTTTTGTATGTTAATGAAGCTGCAAGAACTTATAGAAATTATACTAATTTATTTGTTCAATCATCTGAAAATATTAGTATTTATAATCGAAGTTAAAAAAAGTTATTATGGCAAATCATTATTTTAAAGAAAGAGATTCTTATTTTAAGTTAGTAGATGAAACACATGAGGTAATTTGTGTAACTACTAATTTTACAAATAAATGCATAGCTATGAGTTTTGATAATGATGGTGGATATGAAAATATGAGAGATTTATATATAGGTGGTGATGTGTCTGGTGTTGAACTTATATCTGAAGAACTCTTTGAGGCAAAGAGAGATGAGGTAAAAGATTACATAATTGAAAATCTATAAAAATGGATAATTGGTTTGTAAAATCGTTTGATAACTACTTTAAATTTATAGATGAAGATTCATCTATGATAGTATTAACTTCAGGTAGTATAAATGAAAGTGGTAGTGTAGATACTGTAATTTCTTACAATTTTTTATCTGAGAGTGTACCTAAATATGAAAATATTAGAGATTCTCTTATATCATCATCTTATTTTACATCATCATATACAGGTTCATCAGAACCAGTACCACAAATTATTAGTGAATCCCTTTGGGAAGAAAAGAAAACAGAATTAAAAAGTTACATAATAAATAGTTTATAAATGAAAATAGTTATAGCGGGTGGAGGAACTGCTGGTTGGTTATCAGCATTATTCCTAGCCAAACAAAATTTACACAGAGATATTCCAGCTTACGATGTTACTCTTATAGAGAGTGATGATATTCCAATTATAGGAGCTGGTGAAGGTTCAACTGGAGTACTACAAAAAGTACTTTTATCAACATTAACTGAATTAGAGGGGTTCAATGAACAAGAGTTTTTTCAAAATTGTAATACAACATTCAAATTAGGAATCGATTGTATTGATTGGAATGGGGTAGGTGATAGATTCTTTGAATCTTTATCTGGAACACAAACTTCATTGTGGCCATTGGATAGAGATTTTACTCTTTGTTCAAAATATGGAGTAGCTGCAGAATCTAGCCCTAACAAATATCTTTGGGAAAAAAATCTAACACCATTTTTAAAATCCGAAAGTAGTGATAGCTACGAAACTGGATATGCATATCACTTTGATGCACATAAAGTGGGTGAGTGGTTTAAGAAGATTGCATTAGAAAATGGAATCAAATTACAAAAAGGTACAATAACTGATACTAAGTTAAATTCAAAAAATGGTGAATTGGATAAAGTAATACTTTCCGATGGAACTGAAATAGAATCTGATTTTTGGATTGATTGTACTGGATTCAATAGAGTACTAAGTAAATCAGTTGGTTCAGAATGGGTTTCATATTCAGAATATCTACCAATCAACTCAGCATTAGTTTATTCACATCAATATGAAGAAGGTGAAGAAATTTCACCTGCAACAACTGCATGGGCAATGCCAAATGGTTGGATGTGGCAAATTCCAACTCAAGAAAGATTAGGATGTGGATATTGTTATTCTGATAAGTTTGTATCTGAGGAACAAGCTCTGAAAGAACTACAAGAAGTTACTGGTAGAAAGATAACACCTCTTAGAACTATTAAGTTCGATAGTGGTAGGTTGAAAGAAGTTTGGAAAAAGAATGTACTTTCAATAGGATTATCATCTTCCTTCTTAGAACCATTAGAAGCAACATCAATACATTCATCTATTATTCAGTTAGTACAACTAACACAACATCACTTATCACCTTACAAAGAGGATATGATGAGAGAATCAAACATCAAAGCAAATAACGAACACTTTAATATGATGTTAGATGAATTCAGAGCGTTGATTCAAATACACTATATTACAAAAAGAGATGATACTCCATTTTGGAAATATGTACATAATGATTTAAAGAGAGACCCATTAGTTGAAAGAATTTTAGAGATATGTGAATATAGAGTTCCAAACGCTAATGATTTCCCACATTACAATGGTTCAGCTGGTTGGGGTGTGTTTAATTGGATATTGGGTGGAAATGACTTAATCAGTAAAGATGCATTAGATAAATCCCTAAATACTCATAATTTTGAAAAATCATCTGAACAAATTTACAAACATATGGTAAAACAATACACATTTGATAGTAAGCAACACTTTCCACATACTAAATTTATCAATTGGACAAAAGATTTTTCAAAAAAAGAAAAATAAATTAGGATAATTCAAATTAATTTCTTATATTTGTATTAACAAATGAGAGAAACTAAGCGATTCAAAAATAATTTAAAAAACATTTGGAATTGTGAAAAACTTTTCGTATATTTGTATAAATAAATGGAGATAGACCCTCTTAAAACTGGGTTTTTTGATATTTATATATGGTGTAGGAAAGACACCGAAATAAAACCATTAAATAAATAAACCTTTAAAATTTAAAAATTATGGCACTAGATTTAAGCGCAATCAGAGGTAGACTGAACAAACTACAAAACACTTCAAACAGAACATCTAATCTATGGAAACCAACACCTGGTAAACACCAAGTGAGAGTAGTTCCTTATAAGTTTTCTCCTGAGAATCCTTTTATTGAATTATTTTTCCATTACAACATCAACAACAAAACGTATTTGTCTCCTTCTTCTTTTGGAAGACCAGACCCTATCGTTGAGTTCGCTGAAAAGTTGAAAAGAATGGGTGATAAAGAAGATTGGAAAGCAGCTAAGAAGATGGAACCGAAATTAAGAACTTTTGTACCTGTACTTGTAAGAGGAGAGGAATCAGAAGGAGTTAAGTTCTGGGGATTTGGAAAAACTGTCTACCAAGAAATATTAGGTTATATTGCTGATCCTGATTATGGAGATATTACTGACCCTACCAATGGTAGAGATATTACTATCGAATATACATCAGCTGAAGATGCAGGAACTTCTTATCCTGTAACTACTATCCGTGTTAAACCTAATACTACTCCATTAGGAAAAGATGATACGGCAAATCAAAACTTTATTGAAACTCAAACTAATATTACTGATATCTATTCAGAATTATCTTACGATGAGTTAAAATCAGTATTAGAAGGTTGGTTAAACCCAACTGAAGATGGAGCTACTGAGAGTGTATCTCAACAAACACTTTCAACTCCAGCAACACCTTCACCCCAAGCAGCACCTGCTCCAGTAGCAGCAGCTGTAAGTACTGAAGAAAAAAAGAAAATGGATGATGTTGCATCAGCATTTGATGATTTGTTTAACGGATAATATATAATAAATGGCAAAAAAAGAAATGGATTTAGCGGCAGAACTAGCTTCTGAGCTAAACAAATATAGTAAAGACCAGAAGGTTGCCTTCTTTTTAGGAGAAGATGATGCACCCACAAATGTGGATGGATGGATATCAACTGGTTGTGCTATGTTAGATGTAGCCATTTCGAATCGCCCTTATGGTGGACTTCCTGTTGGAAGGATTACTGAAGTAACTGGTTTAGAACAAAGTGGAAAATCATTAGTATCTGCTCACCTCCTTGCTGAAACACAAAGGCAAGGTGGTGTTGCGGTTCTAATAGATACTGAAACTGCGGTAAGTAGAGAATTCTTAGAAGCAATTGGTGTAGATGTAGCAAAGCTACTTTATGTATCAGCTGATTCAGTAGAACAAATTTTCGAATTTACCGAAACAATCATTGAAAAGGTAAGAACCACACAAAAAGATAAGTTAGTAACAATCGTAGTAGATTCCGTTGCAGCAGCTTCAACTAAAAAAGAGTTAGCAGCTGATTATGATAAGGATGGATACGCTACTGATAAAGCTATTATTATCTCAAAGGCGATGAGAAAGATTACCAATCTAATTGGTAGGCAAAAAATAACCTTAGTATTCACTAATCAATTAAGACAAAAGATGAATGCTATGTTTGGTGACCCTTGGACTACTTCTGGAGGAAAAGCTCTTGCATTCCATGCATCGGTTAGACTTCGTTTGAAGAATATGGGACAAATCAAACAAAAGGTGAACGGTACTGATAAGACAATTGGTATGAAAGTACGTTGTCAGGTTATCAAAAACCGAATGGGACCCCCATTGAGGTCTGCAGATTTTGAAATATTCTTTGATAGAGGAATTGACAATTATGGTTCTTGGTTAAGTGTAATGAAGGAAAATAAATTGTTAAAGCAAGCTGGAGCTTGGTACACTTATGTTGATACGGATACTGGAGAGGAAATAAAATTCCAATCCAAAGACTTTATTGAGATGATGGGAACTAAGGTTGAGTTAAGAGAACAAATCTATAAAAAGATTTGTAATGAAACTATCTTACAATATAAATCAGATTCTACAGATATAGAAGCACATGAGCTAGATACCGCCGGTGCAGAAGTAGTAGATTAAATTAAATAAAAAGTTATGAGCAAATTAAAAGAAATGTTAAAAACATCTGCTTCGGCAGATAAGGCGAAAGCCCTTCTTACATTGGAGTTGTTAGAGAAGCATCCCGCAGGAATCGGAGACCATTCAACCAAAGATTTCTATGAGAACGCAGAATCAGCACTTCAAATGTTAGTTGATGCAGATGATAGATTAGAGACAATTGAAAAGTATTTCGGTGAATCTAATAATATTAACTACACAACTACAACTACATAATGAAAGGACTCTACAAAGATATCCTCAGCGAAGTAAGTGAGGAACATAAGACTAATCATCTTCGTGAAAGGAATAGTAGGGTTATGATTATTGATGGATTAAACACCTTTATCCGTAGCTGGACAACCAACCCCACAATGAATGAGGATGGTGACCATACGGGTGGGGTGATTGGTTCACTTAAATCAATTGGATATCAAATAAGAGAATTCAATCCAACCCGATGTATCGTTACCTTTGATGGTAAAAATGGTTCACAATCACGAAAGAAAATCCACGAAGGATATAAAGCTGGTAGAGAAAAGAACCGATTCCGAGTAAACCGTCAATATCAAGGTATGATGGATGAGGAGCAGGAACGACTTTCTATGAAACAACAATTCGTTTGGTTAAATGATATGTTAGATTCACTTCCAGTACAAACAATGATTTATGATGGTATTGAGGCAGATGATACAATCGCTTATCTAACTAAACATACTCAACATGATTTAGATGGTGAGGTTGTAATTGTTTCAACTGATAAGGATTTTCTTCAATTAGTTTCTGATAAAGTTAGTGTTTTTTCACCAACTAAAAAGAAAATGTATAATAGACAGGTTGTTTTTGATGAATTTGGAATATGGCCTGAAAATCTTCTTTTGTATAGAACATTAGATGGTGATAAATCAGATAATATACCAGGCATCAGAGGATGTGGTATTAAAACTCTTTTAAAGAGGTTTCCTGAACTTTCTGAAGATAGAACTATAACACATGAAGAATTCTTTAAAATGTGTGAGGAGAAGCAAGGTAAAATCAAAATGTATGATGATATCTTAAAAGCAAAAGACCAACTCCTTATGAATAAGAGGTTAATGGAATTAGATAATCCACATATTCCAGCAAATCAAAAGTTACAAATATTAGATAGATTCAATGTAGATGATACTGAATTTAAAAAGTTGGATTTCCTTAGAGTAGGTCAGAAATATAAGGTACTCCAAAATTGGAGAGACATTAATGATTGGTTACATTCAACCTTTCATAATATTATTACAAAATAAATTAGGTTTATTCAAATATTTTTCTTATATTTGGAATCAAATAGGTTATAAATGCAGAACATAGATACACTTTCTAAATACGGACAATCTTTTCAAACCAAAGTAATATCAACTTTGATTGCAGATGTTCGTTTGTTAGATACCCTTAGTGAAATTATTCATCCTAAGTTTTTTGAAGCTGAAGCTAATAAGTGGATTGTTGATGAAGTTATAACTTATTATGATGAATTCAAAAAAACTCCAACTCTTGATGTATTTAAATCGGAGATATCTAAATTAGAAGATAGAGGTTTTCAGAAAAGTATAGTAGAACAACTCAAATCAGTTTTTACTAAAGTTGGTGATTCTGATTTAGATTATGTAAAGAAAGAGTTTTCTTCATTTTGTATTAATCAAAACCTTAAAGAAGCAATCGTACAATCAGTTGATTTATTAAAAGCTGGTTCTTATGATAGAATCAAAGATTTAGTAGATAAGGCTATGAAGGTAGGAGTTGATTCTGATTTAGGACATGATTATCTATTAGATTTTGAGGAAAGAACAACTGAGATAGATAGAAATTCAGTTCCAACTGGTTGGGATTGTATTA
>OCVQ010003106.1_pt1 | contig 10163 bp, 7 predicted proteins | sample 1539061 | NCBI WGS metagenome assembly OCVQ01 (sample SAMEA3355526, study PRJEB22509) | marine metagenome | biome: marine; feature: river plume; material: water | place: USA | collected 2010-08-08 | depth 0.5 m | reverse complement strand
AGCAGGAGAGCAGCAAAAAAAGGGAACACCAACTATGGGAGGTATCATAATTTTAATGAGTGTATTGATACCTACTTTATTATTTGCCAACTTAGATAAAGTGTATATCAGATTGATGATACTTTGTACAGTATGGCTTGGTTTGATTGGATTCCTAGATGATTATTTTAAAATTCGTGCAAGAAAAGACGCGCAAGAAAAGGGCGAATCTTATAAAAAGAAGAACAGTGATGGATTGGCAGGTATTTCTAAAGTGATTGGTCAAGTTGGATTAGGCATTATCATTGGAGTGACATTGTATTTTAGCAATTCGGTTACTGTGGAGCGTGAAATTATTTCAACCAATGTATCTGCGAGTTTAGCAAAGGGCGAAAAAATTGTAAAGGGTGCCGATGTGGTTGTAAGAACAATCAATGGAGAAGAGCGTCGTTTTGTAAAAGTAAAAACACCTATCACTACAATTCCATTTGTTAAAAATCATGAGTTCAATTATAGTAAATTAATTAGCTGGATGGGTCCAGGAGCAGAAAAATATACATGGATCGTCTATATTTTAGTAGTCACATTTATTATTACAGCAGTATCCAATGGCGCGAATATTACAGACGGTTTAGATGGACTCGCTGCTGGCGTGAGCGCCATTATAGGAGCCGCTTTGGGCGTATTTGTATATGTAAGTGGTAATTATGTTTTTGCAGATTACTTGAACGTCATGTACATTCCTAATTTGGGAGAGTTGTCCATATTTGTTGGTGCATTTGTTGGAGCATGTATTGGATTTTTATGGTACAATGCTTATCCAGCTCAGGTTTTCATGGGTGATACTGGAAGTTTGGCTTTAGGGGGTATCATTGCTTCACTTGCTATCATAGTTCGTAAAGAATTATTGATTCCAATTTTCTGTGGGGTGTTTTTGATTGAAAACTTAAGTGTAATCATTCAAGTGGGTTACTTTAAGTACACTAAGAAAAAATATGGAGAAGGTCGTCGTGTGTTTTTAATGAGTCCTTTACACCATCATTATCAAAAGAAAGGTTTTCACGAAAGTAAAATTGCAGTTCGCTTTTGGATCATTACTATTTTATTAGTCATCACTTCTATCCTAACCTTAAAAACAAGATAAATTGTCAACAAAGATTGTCATATTAGGTGCAGGAGAAAGCGGAGTGGGTGCTGCCTTACTAGCTAAGCAAAAAGGATACAATGTATTTGTTTCCGATGCAAGTGCTATTAAGCCAATTTTTCAAGCAGAATTAGAAGCGAATTATATTCCATTTGAATCTGGCAAACATGATATAGAAAGAATTTTGGATGCAGACGAAGTGATGAAAAGTCCAGGCATACCTGAAAAGAGTGATTTGGTGAAGCAAATACGTGCAAAGGGGATACCAGTGATGAGTGAAATTGAATTCGGTTTTAGATATAAAGGAGCAAGTAAGATTGTTGCAATTACTGGAAGTAATGGTAAGACAACCACTACATCCTTATTATACCATATCTGTAAAGTAGCAGGGCAAGATGCAGCCATAGTTGGCAATATTGGATTCTCTTTTGCAAGACAAATTGCCCAAGATCCAAAAGCGCTGTATGTGATTGAGGTGAGCTCTTTTCAATTAGATGACATTCATAGCTTCAGACCAGATATCGCCATTCTTTTAAATATTACCGAAGATCATTTAGACAGGTACAATTATCAATTTGAAAATTATATCAAAAGCAAGTTTAGAATTATTGAAAATCAAACAGAACAAGACTGCTTTATTTATTGCATAGACGACGAAGTCGTTGTTAAACATCTAGAATTACTAACTACACATACTAACCTACTACCATTTTCTATGAAACAAGAATTAAAAAAAGGAGGCTACATCAAGAACGAACAAATGATGTTAAAAATCCAAGAAGAAAGAGTGACAATGAGTATTTATGATTTCGCCTTAAAAGGCAAGCATAATGCTTATAACACAATGGCTGCAAGCATTGCTGCATCTACATTGGGTATTAGAAAAGAAAAAATTCGCGAAGCCGTAAGCAATTTCCATAGTCTGGAACATAGAATGGAATTTGTTGCCACTGTAAAAGGCGTTGATTTTATCAATGACAGCAAAGCGACGAATGTCAACAGCACTTGGTATGCTTTAGAGAGCATGCAAAAGCCTACTATTTTAATTTTAGGTGGCGTAGACAAAGGCAATGACTATGCATTAGTGGCAGATCTTGTAAAAGATAAAGTAAAAGCCATTGTTTGTATGGGAACAGATAACGCTAAATTAATTGAATACTTTAAGGATAAAGTAGCACAAATAATTGAAGTGGATTCTGCAAAAAAAGCAGTCAATGCTTCTTTTAAATTTGCCGAGAAAGGTGATGTGGTGTTATTAAGCCCTGCTTGTGCAAGTTTTGATTTATTTAAAAATTACGAAGACAGAGGACATCAATTTAAAGAAAGCGTAAAAGAATTATAATTATGTTCAAAGAAACCACAGATAAGTTATTTTCTCAAATGCCTTCCATAGGTGGCATGAGAGAACATTTAGACCAGCGAACAAGAGGGGATAAATATATCTGGGGTTTAGTTATTTTATTATCACTGATCTCTATATTGGTAGTATATAGTGCAACAGGTTCTTTGGCATATAAAATGTATCGTGGTAATACTAGTTTCTATTTGTTTAAGCAAATCATTTTTACATTAATTGGTTTATTAGTTGTGTTTGGTTTACATAGAGTGAATTACACTGTTTTTTCTCGAGTGGCTACTATTTTATTTATATTATCTGTACCCTTGCTAATCTATACTTTATTTTTTGGAGCTAAAATTAATGAAGGCAGTAGGTGGATTAAATTACCCATTATTAATTTAACCATTCAAAGTAGTGATGTGGCTAAATTGGCTTTATTTATGTACTTATCTAGGGTGCTAAGTAAGAAGCAAGAAGTGATTAAGGATTTTAAGAAAGGATTTTTACCGGTGATCATTCCAGTATTTATTATATGTGGTTTAATTATGCCTGCAAATTTATCCAATGCATTATTGACAGGCGCAACCTCTTTACTTTTATTGTTTATTGGTAGAGTAAGTTTTAAACATATTTTATTGACGATTGGTGTAGCAATGATACCAATCATAATCATTATTAGTGTGGCAATGGCTACACATAAGGCAAACGAAGGCACAATTGATTCGGGCAAACCAGTGATTGCAGAGTCACTAAAAAATTGGGGTCGATTTGGAACCTGGGTGAAACGTGTGCAGGATTTCATGTATGCAAAAGACAATGAAGTGCCATATCAAGTACAACAAGCAAAAATAGCGATTGCAAATGGGGGCATCTTTGTTGGTTTAGGTCCAGGGAATAGTCAACAAAGAAATTTCTTGCCACAAGCGTATAATGATTTTATTTACGCAGTAATTATAGAAGAATATGGATTATTAGGTGGAGCATTCATCATTTTTATATACCTCGTGTTTTTATTTAGATGTATCCGAATATTTAGAAAGTGCCCCTATGCATTTGGTGCATTTTTAGCACTAGGATTAAGCTTTACATTAATTATACAAGCTGTGGCGAATATGGCCGTGAATGTGGCGATTGTTCCTGTAACAGGGGTGACTTTGCCATTATTGAGTATGGGTGGAAGCTCATTTATTTTTACCTGTTGCTCGATAGGATTGATATTAAGCGTTGCAAGAAATGTGGAGCAAATGGAGGGTAAGGCACCAGTTGAAACAGAGATAGAAATTCCTAACGAAAACATTGAGCCTGTTCATGCCTAATCAAGCACATACTCCTTTGCGTATCATCATCGCTGGCGGTGGAACAGGTGGACATATCTTTCCTGCCATTGCTGTAGCTCAAGCTATACAAAGGTTACAGCCTAATGCTACAATTTTATTTGTAGGCGCCCAAGGGAAAATGGAAATGGAGAAAGTGCCACAAGCTGGGTATCAAATTGTAGGATTGACTATTGCAGGTTTCAATAGACAACATATTTTCAAAAATTTGACTTTACCTTTTAAGTTGATTAAAAGCTTTATTCAAGTTAGAACCATCTTCAATCAATTTAAACCTAATGCAGTTTTTGGAGTAGGAGGCTATTCGAGTTTTCCAGTATTAAAATATGCGCAAACAAAGGGTATACCAAGTTTTATTCATGAAGCAAATGCATTTGCTGGAAAAGCCAATCAATGGTTGGGTGAACGAGCAACAAAAATATTTACAGGTACAAAAGGGATGGAGCAATTTTTTCCTTTTCAAAAAATCCAGATCACAGGGAATCCAGTAAGACAAAATATCGCAAAGGGTGGAATTGATAAAGTACATGCATTATTACAATTTGGTTTATTACCCAATCATTTTACTTTATTGATTATTGGAGGAAGTTTGGGTGCGGCATCAATTAACCAAGCCATCCAACAAAGTTTACCAGCCTTTGAAAAAATGGGTATTCAATTAATTTGGCAGACGGGAAATCCAAATGCAGCAATGTATAAAGCATCGGCTAGTCCATTTGGAAATGTATTTGTGGATAGTTTTATAAATGATATGAGTGCAGCTTACGCTGCTGCAGATATGGTGGTAAGTCGTTCAGGCGCAATGGCAGTTGCGGAAATGGCGATGACCGGAAAAGCATGCATTTTTGTTCCCTATCCACATGCAGCCGAAGACCATCAAACCTATAACGCAGAGGTATTAGTTAAAGAAAAAGCTGCTCAAATGATTGCTGATAAAAACGTAGTCACTGAATTATTTCCAATGATTGAAAAACTAATTGCAAATAAAACGGTCTTGAGCGAAATGCAGACAAAAATAAAATCATTCGCTTGGGAAAATGCAGATCAAGTGATTGCAGCAGAAATTATTCATGAAATTGACTCAAAATAGCGCATCTAATATGAATCCTCTAACTAACTTGAAACGTATTTATTTTATTGGCATTGGCGGTATTGGCATGAGTGCTTTAGCAAGGTATTTTAATACGCAGGGCGTATTGGTATCTGGTTATGATAAAACACCAACTGCATTGACGGATAGTTTAGTTGAAGAAGGGATATCAATTCATTTTGAAGATGATTTGAATCAAATAGATAAGGATGCAACAGTCATTGTGTATACACCTGCCATACCAGCAGAACACAAAGAGTTAAATTATTATAAAGACAATGGTTATTTGGTGGTAAAAAGAAGTGATGTATTGCAATGGGTTACTGAAAATGCCTTTACTATAGGCATCGCTGGTACACACGGTAAAACAACTACCACTTCTATGACTGCACATATATTAAGACATACAGGTTATGGTTGTAATGCATTTTTAGGTGGCATCGCTTCTAATTATGATACTAATTTTTGGAGTCACGAAAAAAATGTAGTGGTTGTTGAAGCAGATGAATACGATAGAAGCTTTTTAAAATTATCACCCAACATTGCTGTCATCACCGCAGTGGACCCAGACCATTTAGATATATATGGTACAGCAGAAGAAGTATTAAAAGCCTTTGGACAATATGCAGATAAGATTAAGCCAAGCGGAACATTGATTCAGAAATTTGGAACAACGGTACAAACAAGTGCAAGTAATAAAATAATTTCAACTTACGGTTACAATCATACAGAAGCTGACTATTATGCAAGTGATTTAAAAGTAGCCGATGGTTCCTATATATTTGATTTAGTGCATCCAAATGGGGTACTTAAAAATGTAGTTTTGAATATGGGCGGATTGCATAATGTTGAAAATGCGATTGCTGCAATTGCCATTGCATTGTGTCTAGGTATAGCAGATGAAAAAATAATTGCTGCTGTGGCAGACTTTAAAGGTGTAAAACGTCGCTTTGAATATAAAGTGAAAACTGCGAACAAAGTATTGATTGACGACTACGCACATCATCCAGAAGAATTAAGTGCATTGATTAGTGGTGTGAAAAGCATCTTTCCAAACCAAAAAATGGTTTTAGTATTTCAACCACATTTATATAGTAGAACACAGGATCAAGCAGCAGGTTTTTCTGCCACATTGGATCAGGCAGACGAAGTTATTTTATTACCAATTTATCCTGCAAGAGAATTGCCAATACCAGGCGTCACTAGCGATATGTTATTATCTGCAATGACTATTGAGAAAAAGCAAGTTATGTCAAAAGAACAACTCATGGCATGGGCTGCTACAACAGAAGACAAATTAATCGTAATGGCTGGAGCGGGAGATATTGATGTATGTATCAATCAAATTAAAGACATCCTTACAAAGTAGTACATGAAAAAATGGCAACAAATAGTAATTAAAATCTTGTGGAGCATCGCTGCTGGCGCACTGATACTGCTTTTTGTGGTTTCATGGAAGGCTAAGAGTGAGAAACAATTAACAGATATACAAGTTGAATTAGTTGGAGAGAGCGCCCAAGCTCTATTTATGGATGAAAATACAATACGATCCATTTTAAATGAACAAGGCGTGCAAGTAGGGATGCCTATTGAAAAAATAAATTTAACGCAGTTAGAAAAATTTATTGAAAAAACAGAATGGGTAAAAAATGCAGAATTTTTTATCAATAATAAATTAGTCCTAGAAGCTAAAATAGAACAAAGAATTCCTATTGCCAGGGTATTTACAGCTAGCGGGAATTCATTTTATATCGACAATGAAGGTTCAAGATTGCCATTGAAACAATTAACAGTGTTGAATCTTCCAGTGTTTACAGGTTTTCCAACGGATCAGCCAAAATTATCAAAGCCGGATAGTGTATTGTTAAAAGATGTTTTATTTTTTGCAAAGACCATCCAAAAAGATAGTTTTTTCATGGCCCAAGTGGCGCAAGTGAATATCGAACCAAATGGGACTTTTCAAATGGTGCCAACCCTTGGAGTCCATCTAGTTTTATTAGGAACAGTGGATCAATTAGAAGATAAATTGAATCGATTATTTACTTTTTATAAAAAAGTTTGGCTAGTTTCTGGCGTGAATGCCTATCAATATATTGATTGTAGGTTCAATCATCAAGTTGTGGCCTTAAAAAAAGGCTTAGAGCCTATTCAGTTTACAGGAGATTTTAAATTGCTCGTAGGAGACTCTACTTTAATGATGCAAGCTCCGGTGGTAAGCTTAGATAGTGTTGTAAAAGCTACCCCTGTCTTGGTTGACTCAGCTAGGACTCCACCAAAACCTGTGAAAGTTGCTCCGGCTAAAGTGGTTAAGCCAGAATTGGCAAAGTCCAATTTAACAAAGCCGATATCCAAGAAAAAAGTTCAAGTAAAAGGGGGTAAGTCCAAGCCTAAATTGAACAATAAACCTAAAAATAATTCGTTAATTAAAAAGAATAAGACTGCTAAGGCCTTAATGCCAAAAAAGTCGAAGTCTCCAACTAAGAACAACTAACAACTAAAACCTATAAAAATGAGTCAGAACGATTCTCCCATCATTGTGGGTCTTGACATTGGTACAACAAAAATTGCAGCGATTGCCGGAAGAAAGAATGAATTTGGGAAATTAGAAATCCTTGGATTTGGACGTGCAAATAGCAATGGTGTACAACATGGTCAAGTATTAAATATTGATCAAACCATTAAAGCCATTCAACAAGCTTTACAAAACTGCCATTTAAGTAATCCAGATTTAGAAATCCACGAAGTGTATGTGGGTATTGCTGGTCACCATATTAAGAGTTTACAAACAAGAGGGGATCAAGTAAGACAGGATGCTGAAAATGAGATTCAAGCTTGGGAAATCGAGCAATTAATCAACAATCAAAGAAAGACTTTCATTCCAGCTGGTGATCAAATCATAGATGTGATTCCTCAAGAGTTTCATGTAGATAATAACCAAAATATTAAGGATCCAGTAGGGGTAAATGGTGTTAAAGTTGGCGCCAATTTCCACATCATCACAGGGGACAGAAACGCGATTCGCAATATCAATCGTTCGGTAGAGCGCAGTGGATTAATTACAAAGGATTTAGTACTTCAGCCATTGGCATCTGCTAGTGCCGTAATGAGCGACATTGATATGGAAGCGGGTGTAGCAATATTAGATATCGGTGGAGGTACAAGTGACCTTGCGGTATTCTATGAAGGTATTTTAAAACATACAGCGGTGATTCCATTTGGTGGCGAAAATATCACCAATGATATTAGAATGGGATTGGGTGTTTTAAAAAGTCAAGCAGAGGCCATGAAAGTGCAGTTTGGAAGTGCATTATCTGATGAAGCAAAAGCAAATGCATATGTAACCATCCCTGGATTAAAAGGAATGCCTGCAAAAGAAATTAGTGTAAAGAATTTAGCTGCAATTATACAAGCTAGAATGAGTGAAATCCTTGATTTTGTTACCTACCATTTAAAACAAGTTGGATTAGATAGCCGTATGTTGAATGGCGGTGTGATCTTGACTGGTGGCGGTTCTCAATTAAAACACTTGATTCAATTAACTGAATATATTACTGGTTTGAATGCGAGAATTGGATTACCAAATGAGCATTTAGCACCTAATCATATTGACGAATTAAAGAAGCCAATGTATTCTACATGTATTGGTTTGATTTTGAAAGGGTATAATGATTATGAGCAAAACTATAAAGTATTTACTGAGACTTATAAGAAGGTAGAAGTGCCTAAATCGTTAACTGTAAATACACCAGTTTCAAATCAATCAAACACTTATCAAAGACCAAATCCGCAACCAGTGGCAACAACGGTTTCAGAGGAGCAAATTGAAAAAAGAAAAAGTAAGTTCTGGGATCGTTTCAAGAACAACTTAATCGAAATTTTTAACGAAGAAGAAGACAAACCATTAGCATAAAAATTACCCACATATCGTTTATAACTTATAGAACATAATCGATTGAAATCGAGTAATTTAGACTTAATTACTACTAACTAATCTAACTATAAAAACAATACCGAATGATTCAATTTGACTTACCTAAGCAAAAATCATCCATTATCAAAGTTCTTGGTGTTGGTGGCGGTGGAAGCAATGCTGTCAACTTCATGTTCCAGCAAGACATTGAAGGGGTAGATTTTATCATATGTAACACAGATTCTAAGGCAATCGAACAAAGTTTAGTGCCAAATAAAATTCAATTAGGCCCACATTTGACCCAAGGTTTGGGTGCTGGTGCGGATCCTTCTGTGGGAAAAATGGCGACCGAAGAATCTTTAGAAGAGATCAAAAGAATCTTAGAAGTGAATACCAAAATGGCATTCATTACAGTTGGAATGGGTGGCGGAACTGGAACAGGTGGAGCCCCAATTATTGCAAAAATCTGCAAGGATTTAGGCATTTTGACTGTTGGTATTGTAACGACTCCATTTGGTTTTGAAGGACCACGTCGTCAAAAGCAAGCCGAAGATGGGATCAATGAATTGAAACCATTTGTAGATACTTTATTGGTAATCTCAAATGACAAATTACGTGTGCAATATGGTAATTTGAAAATGAAGGAAGCCTTCACCAAAGCAGATAATGTGTTGGCTACTGCAGCAAAATGTATTACAGACGTGATCAACAGCCGCGGTCATATCATCGTTGACTTTGCAGATGTTTGTACAGTCATGAAAAATGGTGGTGTTGCCATTTTAGGTAAGGCAGAAGTTGCTGGAGAAAACAGAGCAGAAAGAGCAATAGAAGAAGCGTTGAATTCTCCATTGTTGAATGATAATGATATCAAAGGAGCAAAATGGATTTTATTGAATATCAATAGTGCCGAAGGGGATTATGAATGTAGTATGGATGAATTAGAAACAATCAATACTATTTTACGTGCTCGCACAGGTGAACACAGCGATGTCATCATGGGCATGGGTTATGATGAGACCCTAGGAGATAGATTAGGTATAACCTTAATAGCAACTTGATTTGAACATAAAGATCCATTTAAAAAAGAAGCAGTTAAGGAAGTGGAAGCACCAGTTGAAGAAAAAATTGTGATGACTTTACAATCAGAGCAAACAGAACAATCAACATTGCAAGAAGCACCTTCTGCGCCAATTGAATCAGCTGAAATAAATGAGCCAATTGCATTAGAGACTGAAGAATTAGAAGCTGCGTTCACATTGGATGAAGATGAAATTACAATGGATGAATTTGCGCCTACAATGCAAGAGTTTGAGATGCCTGAAATGAGTAATGTATATGTTTCAGCACCAGATTATGAGGAAGAGGAG
>OCVQ010003094.1_pt1 | contig 10210 bp, 4 predicted proteins | sample 1539061 | NCBI WGS metagenome assembly OCVQ01 (sample SAMEA3355526, study PRJEB22509) | marine metagenome | biome: marine; feature: river plume; material: water | place: USA | collected 2010-08-08 | depth 0.5 m | reverse complement strand
ATCTATATTAAAAATCAAATTCTATAAGAGCGCAAGCCACATACCTCTTTTTTTGAACTTAAAGATGAAACTTGCTAGAGAACTTTACAGTACAATTTAAACCGGAGCTTAATTCAATTTAAATTGTACTGTGATTCCTCCTTCCATATTGGTTCTATCAAATGATGTACGACTATATGGCTTCGTCTTAGAATATTCGAAGAAGAAACGCAGGTTCAGATTTTCATTCATCTCGTAATCTACATATGGATTAATAAATATTCTTACTTGCCCTCTCTGCGGCTGTGCGCCCAACTCCTCTCTAAATCTATATATCCAAGTTACATCATCGCTGTAAGAAAAATCGAAATTCATAGTAATATTTCTACCTCTAGAACTATTTACATTTCCTCCTCTTCCTCTTTTCTTATTGTTTTTACTCTTATTGTTGGTAAATGGATCTGACTTATCGTCTCCTTCCTGATCCTTTTTCTTACGCTTGCTTTTATTCTTTTTACCGAAGCCTTTGAAATCCTTAATCGTATAAGCAAAACCTGCGATATACTCTGTTCCTAGTACCTCTGTAAGGTTACCAGCAGCGATACCTAAATCCAATCTCCTGCTCTTACGGTACTCAAAGTCTAACTGAATATCCGTCTTCGTCTTTAGCGAGATACCAAGGACCGGAGCAAACTGTTCATCTATAGATATAGTCGGAACTTCTACACGTGAGTAGTAATTATCATTGGTTTTTTTATCTTGTTCATAATCAGTTAATTCATCGTCGTATTCTGGTTGAGAACTAAATCTATTGACTCTGATACTTGACTTATATCCATGAGTAATTGAAAAATTGCTCAATACATCTTTAAACATACTTAATTTCGAAAGACCATCGTACTTAAGTGTCCAGTTGGGCTTAGGTATATAGTTATAAGATTTTATAGTTTCATTAAGGGATTCATTGATATCTATCTGATCTATAGTTTTGTTGGTATATGCAGCTAAAAATGCCGGAATCAATACTTGGCTATTGTCAGGTCCATATCCTTCGGCATAATTAGGAAAGTCTTCATTAAACTGTCCAGCATTAGGTTCATTAGGTAACCTATTACTCACTTGCTCTCGTAGCGCAATAAAAGTTTTATAAAGATCTCCATTGTCTTTAAACAGCGTACTCAATCCAGAATAAGTCGATTCGTATGATCCAAAGTCATAACCTGCATTTTGTATAAACTGAATATCTTCCCCAGGATCCGATTTATTCTTAAATACTTCTGTGTGAGTCTCTTGGTAATCCTTTCGGAAGTTAACATCAATATCAAAGTCTTTGAATGGCTCAACACCAATCTTCACATCAAAATTATGTCTTCGTGTCTGAACGATTTCATCACTGAAATTCTGTGAAGGATTGAAATAATTATTAGCCACATTACGAAGTAAATAATTATTAGGATCTTTCGTATCGATGTTAGGTTGCAGGCCTCCAACAAATCCCCATCCTGGAGCCGAAAACCCACTACTCATACCCAATAAATTGGACTGAGGCATAAATCCTGGCAGGAATGTCGAGAGATCTTCTTTATAAGAAAACTTTACATCTCTAAGTGCCAATAAAGGTCTTATTAGTATCCTCTCTATCTTAGACGGGCCAGAATCTTCTTTCTTTTTCTTTTTGTCTTTTTTGTCATTACCAACAGCACCTAGGCTATCTTTCGATTTACTTTTTGTTCTACTACGACCAGTTCTTTTTCTTCCTGCCTTACCTTTATCTATTGCCTTGAAATATGGTGCTTTACTATACAACTTATCAAAAGAGAAAGTCACATTTCCAGATCTCGCCTGATTGTTAGATATTGAATTACCTAATGGCGTACCTAACTCATCTATAGTGATCAGTGCCCCACCTTCCCATTGGTATCCTGCTCTATAATCTGCCTTAGCATTAATCCAATCCATGCCCGGAATCAACTTAAATGGAAGTGTATACGTTGCTGTGATATTGTGATTGTAGTTTTTACTGCGGCCTAAATCTCGTAAATTTCTATTTCTATATTCCCTCACAAAATTAGGATTATCTCCTACTTCAGTAGTAACATCTTCACCACTCTCAGTTACCCAATCTCTATCTGCGGGATTTGTTTTCACTCCTACTTGACGAAGCTCATCTACTACTGCAGATGCATTCGCTTTATAAGTAAACTTAAGTGCCTTAGTCAAATCCCAATTCAACCCATATCTTCGCTCCCAGATAAACCTCTGATCATCAAATGTAAATATTGGTGTATCTGGTAATCTATAAGTACGTGTAGATTTTTTACGATTAAGCGTCGTACCAAATGTAAGCGAGTTGGGTAATAAATTGAAATTAAATTCACTAATCAGTTTTAACTTCTTATTCTTAATAAAACTGAATGGCTTGATATGCCCACCCTTTCGGCTATAGTTATAATCTATACCACCTGTATGTTCAGTGATCTTATCTTCTTCAATAATTGGATCCGTAATCTTAGTCTGTGTATATGCATATGACGCGCTCAGGTTAGATATATCCCAAGGATAACTCGTCTTCTTATCTTTACTCTTAGCTTTCTTAACATTGGTAAAGTTAAGTGTCTTGATCGTAGACGTCTCTTGCGACCTCGCTTCTACATCTTTTCGATCTGCTCCTCCTGCCACTGCTTCGTCAAATGTAAGATCTTCAGAGTACGCTTCGAACTTTGGCGATTTTACTGATTTGCTATACTGAGCAAAGAAAGGAATCGTAAGACCCATTCCTCCTGCTGGCAATAATTTACTTAGCTCCAAACTTGTAGAAGCATCATAGTCCAATTGTGCAAACTGATTCCGCTGCTCAAGCTTTTGATCCAATCCTCCCCAACCTTCACCAGTGAATGTCGTTGCAAAATTGAGCTCTCCTAGATCTGCCATCTGCATCTGGAGTCTTGCAGTAGCCGCATAACCTGCCTGCTCTTTGAATCCTGCTACTCGAAGTTCATTAATCCACACTTTACCTTTGATATCCTTCATACCATCGATGTCCGAAGAATTAGTCAGTCCTACTTCTATTTCTCGAACATAAGCAAGAGATGGATTACCAATAATATGGATTCTAGCATCCGGATCAACTGGATATAATTGTGTAAACGGATGACCAGCTTGATTCCTTTCGATTTTAAGATTTGTTAATTCCTCTAACGCTAAATCAATAAAATTCTCATCTGGCCATATTATAGATTTGTCATTCGTTGACATTTGACCTGAAGGAGCAGTTGACACTGTTAATGGTACTTTATATTCATAATAATTGCTTTCAGAATCATCACCCAATCTTATAAACACAGACGCTTCTCCATTCTTTACTTGATCATCAAAAGATTGCTCACTATCTCCTTGTATATGAGTAAACATTTGTAACTTTTCATAGAATGTCAAATTAATATTCGCCAATTTATTAATCGCTATTTCACAATCTGGTCCTAGTTCAGAAAAAGACATTTCTAAACTTTTTTCATCCTGTCTCAAGGCTGAGAATGTATTAAATAATTCTTCTTGCTTAATATTGGGTGGAGTCACATAGTTTATTGGTGTATCTGCACTATTTTCTTCTATACCTACATCATCAACACTGAATACTGCTGGAGATGGACTTATTCCTCCATCCAAACCTGGTTGTCTACAAATTGCTGGTTGAGTTCTCCAAATATTTCGAACTAGCTCCATCTCCGCCAAACGGAAAGTCTTTGCAGATTTGAAACCAGTCATATACATTCGCATAAATTGTATCGATCTAAAACCATTGATATCTCCCACTTTATTATCCTCATCGGCGATGAGGGGAATCTGCACTCGATACCACATTTCCTGCGGTGCGCTAGGATTACTAGAATTAGTTACTGGAAGTTCTTGCTTGATGTATGGATTTGATTTCCAGTCTAATCCATTTCCTCCAGGCTCAATTTTAAGTTTGTAATTCCAATATCCTTCCCCCTGATCCAATGAATTATTACCATTCATATCTTCCGTATCCGGTAATCTATTTCCTCTTACAAATCCTACTCCATTCGAAGTAGTAGAATTATCTGGTAAGTTGCCTTCTGGGTTACTAGAATATTTGAATCTAGTCAGTAGATCTTGGCTTTGAATATCATTATCGTTTGAAGCTACAAAATTATCTCCAGCAGGATCATTCAATACAGAAGATGGAGTATTACTTCCAAATGCCCCATTGAGTAAATCTATATAGTCTTTATGCTTAACTCCTTCTAAAGAATCTCCAATACCATCAAATCCTACATCTTGAAGAAACCCACTTTGTCTATCGAAACCTTGAGTAACAGGCGTAATAAGTGGTGCCTGACCATAAGCAGTAGGTTTTACGGGAATAGATTCTCCTGGTACAGGAAGCGCATTTTCAAAAAACTGGAGATTATCTGCCAAAATATCTTCTGATACATTACCAAAATGAAACTCGATGACCCCTTCTTCATCAAAATCATGTTGTACGCCATCTAATCTATCCATATACGGATTTAGCATCCAAAATTCTATGAATTGATAGTTAGAAGCCTCAAAATCAGTATTTCTGAAATTTCGCATTACGCCTCCCCATCTGTCTTCAGGATTTTTGAGAGCCAATCCGTCACCTGCTTCATTAACTTCTACACCTGATGACATTCCTCCTGCAAAACTTTCACCACCAGGAGTATCGTAATTATATGGTCCTCTATCCGATGGATAAAAACTTAAATCGAAAGTATTGAGGTTTCCTTGTCCAGTATTTACATCTCTGGCGAAAAGTTCTTTTTGTTGTACTAATCTAGTATACGCATTAGCCTGATTGGTTTGAGATTGATCTAATGAATACCATGCCAGTTGGGCTCTGTTGACACTGGATAATCTACTTTCTGTTTCTAATGCTTCGGGTCTAGTAATTGGTGTACTTGCTAGCTTCCATACATTAGTATTAAAACTACCAATCAGAAATCCAGATACAGCACCTTCAAAATCATCGATACTCGCTACTCCACTATCGTCATCATTATTAAGATTGATAGCATCCGAATGTCCAGGTTTTAATACAGCACCTTCTAGGGCAAAATTGATATTGGATGGCTCCTTTGTAGAGAAGAATGGCAATTTATCTACCAAGCTAGTCAACCATGGTGCTTCATTAGAATATTCCAAATCTATACCAAAGACTCTATTGTTTATCGGATCATTACCGACATTTATTTTTTGAGTAAATGGACGTTCAAAAAGTCTTAGATAAGTGGCACCGACATTAAAATTGTCGCTAAATTCATACTCTGCTCTGAGACCTAGCATAGTTTTCTGTTGCAAGCTAAATACCGTATTATCTTCAAAAGAAACATTGATAGGTGTTCCTTGAGAAAGGTACGCTTCATTGATTATCCTTAGACGACCTAAAGAATAATCGATTTCATAATCTCTACCTTCTTCTAATCTTACCCCACCTGCAGATACTCTTACAGATCCTTCCGGTACGAAAGGGCCTAATGATATCTCACCACTGACAGCAGATTTTACCTTTCCTTTCATGATGAATCTATTCTGAGCTCCAGAGTTATATTTAGCAATCGTCGCCGATGTATCATACATCTCTTGGTAAGCATATTGATCAAATAGGTCTTGATTCAGACCTGTATCTGGATCTGTAAAAACCTCTTTTAAAGAATTACCAAAAGGCTCTAATACTGGAAATATGATTGTACCGTTACGAGGATTGACGGTAACACCCTCTACGAAATCGAAAATGCCATCTTGTTGCGGATCGTTATATTCATTGAGCCTATCCAGGCCAAACATCTCGAGAAGTGTTCTATCCCTATACCCGTTTTCTGGCAAAAATTTCTTGGGTGCTCCATCGGTAGGATCGTCATAGAAAATATCAAACTCAAAATCTTCTCTGTTTAACTGGTTAGTCCTTAGAGAATATACGTTTTTCATCATCAGATCCCACATAGGAGATAGTGTACTCGGGTTAGAAGACTTCAATAGTTTTACGAAAAATAACTTTGGAGCTTCTACTGTAGTATCTTGAGGAGGATTCGGATCATTAAGATCTCCATAACTAGTGGATTCACTACCTTCATTAGCCAATTCACCTACGTGAAATACTGAATCACATATCGCCGTATAAAAGTAATCATATGCTACACCTAATTTCTGATCTGGTCTCAGTCTGATATTAAGTGATATCATACAAAGCTGTTCGTGATAAGTAAATTCACTAGATGACAATTTTCTTGCTTGAAATTTTTCAAAATCACGAGTAACACTCATTCCGTAATCATTACGCAATACTGATGCTGTAAGATCTTGTTGTTTCACCAAATCATCCGCCAAAATCTTATCGTAAATTCCATTAACTCTGTTGTCCGGCAATATTCTTTGATTGAGATCTCTAAATCCGATAAGCTCTGGATCAGACTTAGGTCCAAGTCCTGGAAGTGGATTAGGGTTAGAAAACAAAGTATCAATTGGCTCTGCAAGATCCGCTATGGCCGCAATCTGAGTAAAATCATTATTCCTACTTCCGCCGCCATTGGATTGGCCTTCTGTAGAAATCCATACTTCGATGTTAGATATACGGAATGAAGAATTGATAAAAGGAAGATTATCCAATGCATCTTCGTAACTATCTCTATGGTAGTGAGAAAGGAAAAAGTGCCTATTCTCATCGTACTCCGCTGGCCTTACTTCAAACTCTTGTATGCTGGCTCCGTTTTCTATTCTAAGGTTGTTTTGCTTACTCTTCTGCTGAGAAGCTAATGCAGTCACTTTAAGATGCCCAAATTGCAACTCTGTCTTTAGTCCAAAAAGAGATTGAGCTCCCTGAATCAGTGTGCTTCTAAGTGGCATAGATACATTACCTGCCTCAATTTTTTTGATGATATCGTCATCCGAAAAGGCTGCGCTATCATATTCAAGTTTTATTTTTCTATCAAAGTCAAAGGTTGATTGCGTATCATAATTAAATCCAAGATTCAGTTTTTCTCCTATGCTTCCATCTACATTCATACGGATAGCCATATCAAAATCAAATCCTATTCTTCGTCTTTGCGCCTGTGTGATGGTCTCATCATTACTATTTTGATAATCAAAGCCAAAAGATAAATCTACATTTCCCTGTGGCTGAATATTGACCTCTGTACCACCAAATAGCCTATCTATCAAACTGCTACCTATGTCGATCCTATCCATTGGATCCACTATAAGCTTGTCCCCTTTATCCTTTCCTGTATTGAGTCCTGCGAGTTCGCTGAAGTAATCGCGTTCCTGCTTCTTCTTATTCCACTCCATATACTCTGCAAATGTCATGTAGCTAGGTGTACTGTAGTATTCGTCTCCTATTTTTTCCAGTATGATGTAGTTGCCAGATGCAGGATCATATTCTACCTCTTGAGTCACGATAGATGGAGTAATATCAAATGGGTTGTAATAATCGTCATCTATCCAAGAGCCATCTCTATCCTTGATAGGTATCGTATCACTTACAGCAACAGCCACAGGTATCACCATTGCAATATCTTCTGAGTATGGGTCTGGTAGTCTAAAGCCTCCATGTTCTGCGGTACTTATTTGCACCATAACAATAGATAGAAACACGACTGAGCTTAAGTATTTTAAAAATTTCATATATAATTTAAAGGTCAATAAGATGTTCGCTCCTGAAAACTGAGACCTTACACCAAAACATTCATTATGAACGATACTCCAAAACAATTCAGTATATCAAAGTAAAAGAAGTTTAAAAAGCCTTGATTAGGACAACTGCTTTAGAGCCGCCTTAATCAAGTCTTCCACCTGTGTAATATTCGTCTGATTTGCCATGATCGCATTTAATTGTTTATTAACTGTATTTCTAGGAAAGCCTAAAGCTATCATAGCAGATAACGCCTCATCTGCCATAGTATTGCTAATCGATGGTGACAATGAATCCGCAACGGCACCATCTTTCAATACTTTATCTTTTAGATCAAGAATAATCCTCTTTGCCGTTTTAGGGCCGATGCCTTTGATCTTGTTGAGCGTTGCTACTTGCTCATGGATAATGGCTGATCTCATATCGTCAACACTCATTCCAGAGAGCATAACTCTAGCAGTATTTACTCCTACTCCAGATACTGAAATCAAAAGCACAAACAGATTCCTTTCTCTCTCATCATAAAACCCGTACAGCGCCTGACTATCTTCCTTGACTTGCAAGTATGTAAGTATCTTAATATCCTCCTTATCCTCTATCGCTTGATAAGTGTTGAGGCTGATATTGACATGATATCCAACTCCCCCACATTCGACATAGATGTAAGTTGGCTTCTTGAAGGTGATCTTTCCTTTGAGATATGCTATCAAAACTGCTGTTTTACAAAGTGTGATAATAAATGCGCAAATGTATATAAATAAAGGGCTACAGTCGAATATGATATGGTGGAAAAGGCTAGAATCAACATTTACATTTTACCGTTCGGATCACATTATCAAAACTAAAAGGGCAAAGATAAACATATTGTGATTATAGTATATATAAAAACAATTAAATGTCAGATACTTAAGGTATCTGCTTAATCCATATAGAATCCTTGTTCAATAGAAATCTAGCAATTTAGCTAAGCTTTATAATTTTATTTTTTTTGTACTAATTTATTAAAATTATTAAATCTGATAAATTAAGCACATTATGAATGACAATACCTCTAGAATCGTGTATTTGGAAACTACCTCAGTAATGTGTGGTTTGTTTGCCTTTTCAGCTCAGATGTATTTGCTTAATCCAGAAGTAAGAACAAGCTTTTTCGAATTGTTTGATTACCCTGAATATCTTGTGTACCCATTAGTTTTAGCAAATATACTTGGAATAGTAATTATATTATCCAACAAGTAAAAGATGCTGTCAAAATGGGATTATGCGGGATTTTAATTTGACGCTATATTGGCATTTAGTGCAAGTTATGTAGAGTAAGATGATAAAATAATGTTCTCAATTATAGATAATACATACTTTTTATTCTACCGAAGTGGGTCATTCTCAATTCTAATTCTAATTCTAATTCTAGGCTATGTCTTGGGTGTTCAATCTTTAACTTTACCCTATTTGGGCGCAATATCAAGGTATAAATTGGGCGATGATTGATCTTTAACTTGTTCGACAATCTAATTTGAATTGACTATCAACTTGGCCTTATTTAAATTTCTTCATCTCACGATCTAGCTCACGCTTCACATCTTTCTCCTTAATGCTATTACGTTTGTCAAACGACTTCTTTCCTTGAGCCAACCAAATGTTGAGCTTGACAAATCCTCTCTCAGTGAAGTAGATTTTATATGGCACAAGTGTCAATCCTTTTTCGTCTAGCTTGCGTTTGATTTTCTTCAATTCTGACTTGCGTAGCAAGAGTCTTCGATCTGCACGAGTCTCGTGATTGTTCACATTTCCATGATCGTACTCTGCGATAAACATACTCTTGATAATCAGATTGCCATTATCAAATATGCAATACGCATCACTGAGATTAGCATTTCCTGATCTCATGGCTTTCACCTCTGTTCCCTTGAGCATTATCCCTGCTTCAAATTCGTCTACAAGAGTGTACTCGTACTTCGCCTTCCTATTTACAATAACTGGAGTATCTGTTTGTTTAGCCATCTATGGTCTTATTGGATCATTATTACTTGCATCCTTAGACTGCAAGCTTTCTGTTAGGAAGTTAGTCATTTTCGTATATAGATGTATACGCGCATTATCTCCGTATATACCATGATTACGATTAGTATAATAGTACTGATCAAACTGCTTATTAGCCTCAATTAGCGCTCTTGTCATCTCTGCAGAATGCTGAAAATGTACATTGTCATCTCCACCTCCATGAATCAACAGGTAGTCACCTTTGAGTTTGTCCGCAAAGTATATCGGTGAATTATCGCTATATCCACTTTCGTTCTCAGCAAGTGTCCGCATATATCTCTCTGTATAGATAGTATCATACCATTTCCAACTCGTCACTGGCGCAACAGCTATTGCCGCTTGGTATACATCATTTCCTTTAAGTATTGCTAGTGATGACATATATCCACCATACGACCATCCAAATATTCCGATGTTGTCCGCATCTACATTTGGTAGTTTTCCTAGCCACTTAGCAGTCTCTATCATATCTAAAGTTTCGAGCTTTCCTAGCTCTAGATAAGTCTGCTTGCGAAACTCCTC
>OCVQ010003093.1_pt1 | contig 10212 bp, 8 predicted proteins | sample 1539061 | NCBI WGS metagenome assembly OCVQ01 (sample SAMEA3355526, study PRJEB22509) | marine metagenome | biome: marine; feature: river plume; material: water | place: USA | collected 2010-08-08 | depth 0.5 m | reverse complement strand
GGCCAACCGTTGCCAACCGCGTGCCGATCCATGCCAGTGGCCCCTATGCGACAAAAGATTACCGCGCCAATAGTGTTGCGGTTCATACCAACGCACCACCAGCCGGCGCGTTTCGCGGGTTTGGTGTACCGCAATCAGCGGTTGCGCAAGAATGCGCCTTTGATCTGCTTGCCGAAAAAGTGGGTATGGACAGACTGGCTTTCCGGCGGTTGAACGCGTTGAAAAATGGCGTGCCAACGGTTACTGGTCAGGTCTTTAACAGCGGTGTCGGCATTGATGATTGTTTTGCCGCGCTTGAAAATAGCTGGCATGCCGCTGTCTTGTCTGCGGCCAGTTTTAACCAGACCGCGATTAGTGATAACAGCCCTTGGCGCAAAGGTGTTGGTATTGCCAGCTGTTGGTATGGCTGTGGCAATACGTCATTGCCAAACCCGTCGACAATGCGCATGGGCATCACTGCCGATGGCAGGATTGTTCTGCATCAGGGCGCGATGGATATTGGCCAAGGTGCCAATACGGTGATTACGCAGATTGCGGCAGATGCATTCGGCGTGCCGGTTCACGATGTGCAAATTCTTGGCGGTGATACCGATCTGACCCCTGATTGTGGGAAAACATCTGCGTCACGCCAGACCTTTGTTTCGGGCAAGGCGGCAATGCTGTCGGGCATGGCTTTGCGCGAAATGGTGCTTCGGCATGGGAATGTTGATGCGAATGCCAAAATCGCGTTTGATGGCGCGGCCTTGACGCTGGCTGATAGCGTTGGCGGCACATTGCGCATTGCCTTGGCAGATATGCCGGTCAATGACTATGGCTATGTCTTTATGGCCGAAGAAACTTATGATCCGCCAACCAGCCCACTTGATGAAAAGGGGCAGGGTCTTCCTTATGCGGTGTTTGGCTATGGCGCGCAGATGGTTGAGCTATCGGTTGATTCGGCGCTTGGCCGTGTGCGGCTTGATAAAATCACAACAGCGCATGATGTCGGGCGGGCGATTAACCCCTTGCTTGTCGAAGGCCAGATTGAAGGTGGCGTCGCGCAGGGAATTGGCATGGCTTTGATGGAAGATTACCAACCCGGCCGTACCGAAAATCTGCATGATTACCTGATCCCAACGATTGGTGATGTCCCGCAATTTGATCATGTGATTGTCGAGGTTGCCGATGAAGAAGGCCCTTATGGGGCAAAGGGGCTTGGCGAGCATGTTTTGATTCCAACCGCACCGGCAATCTTGAACGCAATCCGTCATGCGACGGGCGCAGCGATTTACGATTTACCAGCAACACCTGATAAAGTTTGCGCGGCAATTGCGGCGGCGCAGGCTGCCCAAGGCAGGCCATAATGACAGCAAAAACTAGTCGTGATAAACGCGTTGAAGAGAAAATCCGCTGCGATGCTTGTCCGGTGATGTGTTATATCGCCGATGGTAAATCGGGGGCTTGTGATCGCTATGCGAATGAGGGCGGCCAGCTTATCCGCCTTGATCCTTTGATGGTGATGCAGCGCCGCGTTAATGATGGTGGTGAATTGGTGCCATTTCTCGACGGTAGCGACGAGTGGAATGGTGATTTGATCACCCCGCAGGATGCGTTTGTGACCGCGGTTGGGGCAGGCACAACCTATCCCGACTATAAGCCGGCGCCCTTTATTGTCAGCAGCATTGTTGATGGTGTTGATATGGTGACCGTCGTGTCTGAAGGCATTTTCAGCTATTGCGGTGCCAAGGTCAAAATCGACACTGATCGGCATATTGGCCCTGAACGCGCGCTTGTGCGGGTTGATGGTGAACCTGTTGGCCATGTTACAACGGGGGAATATGGCTCGCAAATGCTGTCATTGGGCGGGGTGCATCATTTAACTGGTGGCGGCAAAAAAGAAGGCCGTGTTACCTGCGCGACCTTATTGGCGCTTTGCAATGGTGACGCGGTTGATATGCAGGTCGATGAGGGATCAAGCCTTGTGTTGCAGGCGGGTAAAGCGCCAGTAATCAATGGTGTTGTCGAGGCGCGAATGCGGGTTGGGTGCGGTTCGGCAACAGTTGGCATGTTTGCCGCGCAATGGCATAATCTGGTTGATGAGGTGGTTATCGTCGATGATCATATTACCGGCGTGATGTCTGAACATCAGGCAGGAAAGGTTATTGGCTGGCCGGCTAGCGGCATTAAAATTCTGGGCCGCCGGTCAACCCCTGGCCGCTATTTTCAGGTGGCCGAACCTGGCACTGGATGGGGCGGCACTAACCTTACTGATCCGCTTGCCATTCTTGGGCCATTCGATCCGAAAATCGCAAAGCCCGGACAATCTTTATTGATGGTTTCGACGACTGGCGAGCAATTTGCCTATTATGAACTTGATCAGGATTTACGGCCTGTCGAAACCGCCATGCCGGAACGGTTGCAGCCGTCAATCAAGCGAATTGAGGAAAATTGCGAACCGGCATTGACCTCGGTCAGTTTCATGGGCGGGGCTGGCGGGTCGCTTCGTGCTGGTGTTACCGAAAATCCGGTGATGCTAACGCGGTCGGTCAAGGATGCGTTGACGCGGGTTACATGCGGCGGGGCCCCCGTCTTTATCTGGCCCGGCGGCGGCATCACGCTGATGGTTGACGTGACAAGCCTGCCCGAAAATGCGTTTGGTTATGTGCCAACACCAGCATTGGTCGCGCCAATCGAATTTACCTTGCGCAAAGATGATTATATCGCTCTTGGCGGCCATGTTGATCATATCATGTCGATTGATGATGTTTTGGCTGGCAAGATCGGGCCGCAAAATGATCATGACCTTGCTGGCAAGCGGCGATTTGCCCAGCGGCCGCAAAATCCGTGGCCGATAAGGCGATAGGCCATGCTGCCGTCAGCCGCCGCCCCCCTCCGCCCGCCTGTTTCAACGGCGAATCTGCCTGCGGTGGCAGGACAGCCGGTACGAATGCCAAGCGGGGCGATGGCAAATTGGCTTGATCACCGATTACATCTTCAGCATGGGCCGATTGACTTGATCATCACTGCTGAAGGCGAAAAAACCGAAGTCGCCGCCGCCTATGCGCGGGCAGCAGATGCGTTTTGCGGCCTTCTTGATAAGTTGGTTGATGAATTGGCAATGCTGCGATTGCCAGCTGACCCTGCCACCATCAACCGCCTGCAAGGGCCAGTTGCCCAACGGATGGCGAGGGCGATCAGCCCGCATTTGCCGCGCCATGACAAGGCTGATTTCATCACGCCAATGGCTGCCGTGGCGGGAAGCGTTGCCGATGAAATTTTGCAGGCGATGGGCGATCAGCTATATCGGGCTTCGGTCAATAATGGCGGTGATATTGCGCTATATCTTGGCAAGGATGCCTTTTTTGACATTGGCATTGCTGATGACCGCGACACGCATCTTAGCGATTTTGCGATGGCCGCTTCGGGTGGTCATCGTGGGCATATGCCCGTTCATGGCCGGATCAGGCTGCATGATTGTGATCACATTGGCGGCATTGCGACAAGCGGTTGGCGCGGACGAAGCCTGTCACTTGGGATTGCAGATTCGGTTACCGTGCTTGCACAAAATGCGGCTGCTGCCGATGTTGCTGCCACTTTGATTGCCAACGCGGTCACCATATCTTCGCCAGCAATTTCACGCCAGCCTGCGGCCAGCCTTGTGCCGGACAGTGATTTGCAAGACCGGCTGGTCACGGTTGATGTTGGCCCTTTGAGCACAGATGAAATTGATCATGCGCTTGCCGCTGGGGCCTGTCTTGCTCGTCATATGTGTGATGACGGGCAAATCATGTCCGCCAATGCGCGGCTTGCAGGGCGTAGCTTTATCATTGCCAGTAAATGATCGGCGGTATTTTGCAAAAGCGGCTTGGTCACAGCGCCAAAATCGGTCACTCTAGCCGGCAAGGCATTTTCCGCCCATTTCATTGGGCCTCATTTTATTGAGTCCCGTTTTATCGGGCTATGGATATTGATGACTGATTTAATCGTGTTTGATAAGGATGGGGTGATCCTTGATCTAGAGGCAACATGGCTGCCGGTGGCGCGGGCTGTGGCGCATTACACAGCAAGCCGTATTCCCGATGATTGGGATGGCAATATTGGCGGGGTTGAATTATTGGCGGCAATTGGCGTTGATGAAGCTGCTGGGCAAATTGATTCACGCGGTATTTTTGCCGCCGGTTCCTTTGCCGATATTCGTAATTGTTGGCAGAAGATGTTGCCAAGCCATATGATCATGCTTGATCAAGATGACCGCTATCAGCAGGATGTGAAGGCATTGGTCGACCGACACGGCCGCAATCAGACCGTGCCAAAGGGCGAAGTTGAAGCGCCGCTTCGCCAGCTTTACAAGGATGGCTATCGGCTTGCGATTCTTACTAATGATAGTGAAAGCAGCGCCAAAAGAAACATGCAGGATATTGGCGTTCTGGATCTGTTTTGCATAGTGGTTGGCGCGGATAGTGGCTTTGGATCAAAACCTGACCCGCATGGTTTTTTGCATTGTTGCCAGATTGCCGGTGTGACGCCAGCGGCAAGCATCATGGTTGGTGATACAATGGCTGATTATGGTGCGGCCATTGCGGCAAAGGCAGGTGATTTCATCTGCGTTGCCGACAGCATTGACAACCGGCCACATCAAGATATTCATCACGAAAATGTTATTGGCAGGATTGACCAATTGCCTGGCTTAATGGCGCGGCGGTCTTTGCGTTAACCCTGGAATTTTTGGGTAGGATTATCATGGCAGATCAAATCATTATTGTCGGTGCTAGTCATGCAGGGATTTCCTGCGCCGAACAATTGCGGGCAAATGGCTATGCTGGCCGAATTTGCATCATCGACCGGCTGCTTGGTGCGCCGCTTGAACGTCCGCCATTGTCAAAGGCTTTTTTGCAGGCTGATGGCGATGATGATGCAAAATTTCTATTACGGCGGCCCGATTGGTTTGCCGCACATGATATTGATTTGCTTGATGGGCGGGATGCGGTTTCGATTGATCCGGTGCAGAAACAATTAAACCTCGATGATGGCAGTCAGCATGGCTATGACCGGCTGGTGCTTGCCACTGGTGCGGTGCCGCGACAGCTTGCGGCGGCGGCCGGTCTTGATGGGGTATTTGTGCTTCGCCATCCTGATGATGCGCATGCTTTACGAATGGCGGTATCTGGCTGCCAGCATGCTGTGGTGATTGGCGGCGGCTATATCGGGCTGGAAGTTGCGGCAAGCTTAACCAAGCTTGGGTTGCGCGTTGATGTGATCGAAATGGCTGACCGGCTGTTGGCGCGTGTGGCAAGCCCGCAGATTTCGGCGTTTTTTGCCGAATTGCATCAAAGCCATGATGTTAGGCTGCATCTTGGCGCCAATTGTCAGGAAATTTTGCAAAAAGACGATGCCTTCGCTGGCGTGCAGCTTGATGATGGCAGCCAGATTGCGGCTGAATTACTGCTTGTTGGTATTGGCGTTATGCCTGATCTGGATCTGGCCGGATCAGCGGGGATTACGGCAGGCAATGGCATTCTAGTTGATGCAATGATGCAAAGCTCGGTTCAGGATATTTTTGCGATTGGTGATGTGGCGCTGATTGACGGTGCGGCTTTGCGTATTGAATCGGTTGATAATGCACAAATGACTGCGGCGCGTGCTGCGGCTTCAATTTGTGGCCTTGCCCAACCGGCAATGGCGGCGCCGTGGTTCTGGTCGGAACAATTTGATGTTCGGCTGCAATCGGCAGGTATTGTCCCGCTGGCATCGCCCGATCTGCGCCATAAGGTACGGCCGGGGAAACGCGAAGGCGGCTTTTCCGTCTGGAGCTATGGTGACAATGGACAATTGGCTGCGGTTGAGGCCGTTCGTGATCCGGCAGGCTATATGCTTGGTAAAAAATGTCTTGATCTTGGGCTGTCGCCTGATCCTGACGATATTGGCAATGGCGATTTTGATCTCAAAGCCTTTGTTGCCGCACGGGGTGAAAAATGAATTATCAGGACGCGACCTATCATAATCAACCGGCGCTAATTGATCTTAGAAGCGACACGGTAACAAAACCAACAGCGGCAATGCGCCAAGCGATGGCAACAGCTGAAGTTGGTGATGATGTTTATGGGGATGATCCTACCGTCAATGATCTTCAGGACCGGGTTGCCAAGCTTCTTGGCAAGCAGGCTGGTCTGTTTGTTGCCAGTGGTACCCAGTCTAATCTTGTCGCGTTATTGTCGCATTGCCAGCGTGGTGACGAATTGCTGGTCGGTGATTGCTATCATGTGCATCGCTATGAGGCTGGTGGTGTTTCGGTTCTTGGCGGCGTGATGATGGAGGCGATTGGAACTGACCATCGCGGTTTGATGGAGCCATCGCAAATCACCAAGGCCGTCAAGCCGGATGATCCACATTGCCCGATTAGCCGTTTGCTGTGTCTTGAAAACACCATATCTGGTCATGTCCATGATGTTGGGGTCATTGCTGGTCTTGCCAAAGCTGGGAAAAATAGCGGGCTTGGGGTACATCTTGATGGGGCAAGGCTGATGAATGCAGCGGTCAAGCTTGGGGTGCCTGCCAAGCAGATTGTTGATCCGGTTGATAGCGTGTCGTTATGTCTGTCAAAGGGGCTTGGTACCCCAGCGGGGTCGGTTCTTGTTGGGTCGCATGATTTTATTGCGCGGGCGCGCCGGATGCGCAAATTGGTTGGCGGTGGCATGCGTCAGGTTGGCATTCTGGCGGCGGCCGGAATTTATGCGCTTGATCATCATATTGACCGGCTTGCCGATGATCATGCGATGGCGCGGCGCCTTGCCGATCAATTGAATGACATTGGGCCAATCGCGGTTGACGCCGATCTGGTTGAAACGAATATGCTTTTTATGACGGTGCCGGAAGGGGTGGCAGACCCGCTTCGAACGCATCTGGCGTCGCGCGGTATTTTGCTTGGCGGTGGTGATCGTGTGATCCGGCTGGTTACCCATCTTGATATTGATGTGAAAGCAGCTGATCAATTTGCTGCCGAAATTGCCGATTTTTTTCGATAGGGCGCATTTATACAAAAACAGCCGATAAGATGACGTAAAGGGAATAATTGTTAGGGCCTAACCTATGGCACTATCGCGCCGGTTTAGCGCGGTTAGATCATCTGTTCTTGAGAGGTTGTCATGGCGGTACAATTATCAATTGGTGCGCGGGTTCGCAAAAGCCCGTTTTTTCAGGCGAGCTGCAAGGCCGGTCTGACCGCGGCTAGTGTCTATAATCATATGTATATGCCAACAAGCTATGGCGATCCGTTGGCTGAATATAACCGGTTGATCAATGACGTTGCCATGTGGGATGTTGCTGTTGAGCGGCAGGTTGCGCTGAAAGGGCCAGACGCGTTGGCATTGGCGCGGTTGCTGACCCCCCGCAATCTTGATGGTTTGGTCATTGGACAGGGAAAATATGTGCCAATCTGCAATCACAGCGGCGCAATTATTAATGATCCGGTATTGCTGCAAGTGGCTGAAGATGAAATCTGGCTGTCGATTGCCGATAGCGATATTCAATTATGGGCTAGCGCGGTTGCCGGCACGTTAAAGCTGGATGTCGATGTTTACGAGCCAGATGTCTCACCGCTTGCCATTCAGGGGCCAAAGGCAGCTGATGTCGTGTCTGACCTGTTTGGTGATTGGGTTCGTGACCTGAAATATTTTGGATTTCGCGTTACCGAACTTGATGGCATTCCGCTGGTGGTGGCCCGCTCTGGCTGGTCAAAACAAGGTGGCTATGAGCTGTATCTTCGTGATTTCAACCGCGGTGATGATCTTTGGGCGCGTGTTGCCGAGGCTGGCAAGCCCTATAATATTGGGCCGGGGGCGCCAAATTACATTGAACGGATTGAAAGCGGCCTGATTTCCTATGGTGCCGATACCGATTCCAGAACCAACCCATTTGAACTTGGCATGGATAAATTCATCGCGCTTGACCAACCGCATGATTTTATTGGCAAGGATGCGCTGATTGCCATGAAAAAGGCTGGTATTAGCCGCCGGTTCATGGGGTTCATCATTGATGTCCCCGCCCTTGCCACGACAAATGAAGACCGGCTTAGGCTCAGCTTTGACGGGAAAGATGCCGGCTATGTGAGTGCTTGTGTTTTTTCACCACGCGTTGGCGAAAATATCGGCGTTGGTATGGTATCAACGGCCCCTATTGACCAAGGCCAAACGGTAACAATCCATATGGCGGATGGCCCACGATCAGCCAGAATTGTGCCGCTTCCCTTTTTGTAGGGATTGCGTGACGGTGGGCCTGAAATGGTCACGCCGCTGCAATTCACGCCAGACTGGCCATTTCGCATAGACAAAATTACCAGAGCGATTGTCTTTATGGCCGCTGGTGCTGTCTTTTGATGCTGTTTCCTATGCTAAATCATTGCCTAAATTCATTTAATCCAATTATGAATTTGGCTAGCTTGGGAATATGCATGGGCATGAAAGCGAAATATTAACAACAACATTTTTGATGTTAAGCGCGGTTAGCTTTGGTTTAATCCTGCGCTGGATCAAGCAGCCACCATTGGTTGGTTATATTCTGGCCGGGCTGGCGCTGGGGCCTGCAGGGCTTGGCCTTGTTGATTATACAGATGAAATCTCATCGCTTGCCGAATTTGGCGTGATTTTACTGCTGTTCATCATTGGCATTGAATTATCGATCATGGCTTTTTTGCGGGTTTTGCGGCCGGCGGTGTTTGCGACGCTTTGCCAGATTGGCTGTTGTATTCTTTTGGCGCTGTCGGTGAATGCCTATTTCAATTGGACATTGCCGCAAGTCCTGCTGATCGGCTTTATTTTGACATTATCTTCAACGGCGGTGGCCTTGATGGTATTGCAAGGGCTCGGCCAGAGCCGTACCCATGCAGGCCAGCTGACCGTGGGTGTGCTGGTGGCGCAGGATATCGCGGTGGCGCCGATGTTGGTTTTCGCACAATCGGGCGCAGATGTGTTTCAGCAATGGCCATTATTGCTGGTGCGGATTGTGATTGCTTTGCTGATACTTGCTGCTTTGCTGGTCTGGATTGGCAAAACCGCCCGTCAAAGACTGCCAATGGCAGTGCTGCTGGAAGGCAATGTCGAGCTGGCGATCCTGTTCAGCCTTGGTATTTGTTTTCTGGCGGCAAGCATAACCGGCTATATCGGATTATCGCCTGTATTTGGTGCGTTTTGCGCGGGGCTGGCGCTTGCCCATACAAATCTGCGCAAAGCCGTTCTTGATGCGATTCAGCCGGTGCAATCGCTATTGCTTGTGGTGTTTTTCGTCTCGATTGGGCTGCTTGTTGATCTCGAATATGTCAAAAGCCATTGGGGGGTAATTGTTGGTGTGACTTTTGGTGTCCTCTTTATCAAAACCCTTCTTGGATGGGCGCTTTTAACCATTGGCGGCGAACCGGCGGGACGGGCGCTTGTGTCATCGCTTGTCACACCGCAAATCGGCGAATTCAGCTTTGTTCTGACAACAAGCGGAGTCGCATCAGGCATTTTTTCCAATTTTGAGGCAGATTTTCTGCTGGCGGTGATTGCGGCTAGCCTGTTTTTATCACCTTTATGGAGTGGAATGCTTCATTATCTGGTGATTCGCTATCGGATTCATGATCCGGTTGCGCTGCCGTCAAATCCGGCCGAGCCTGAATAGGCAAAAAAAGGTCGCCCCAAATCATCGGGCGACCCACCTGCATTTAGTCCATGATTAACATGGCCAAAGTACAACTTGTTTTATCGCATAAGGCGATAGCTTACTCGACGACTGCCAGACCAACGGCGGCCATTTTGCCGTTACGCTGTTCTTCGAGTTCGTAAGATACCTTCTGACCTTCGTTCAAACCGTTCAGGCCTGAATTCTGGACAGCAGTGATATGTACGAATACATCATTGCCGTCATCGTCCGGATTGATAAAGCCATAACCCTTTTGGGTGTTAAACCACTTCACAGTACCCTGTGCCATATTATCTAGTCTCCAACTTCAGCCTTGATCTGCCGGTGATCGCGGCCCATTATCTCTTAACACGACTTCTATGCGGCATCGAACCTTCGTTGGATTCTAGTCTCATAAAGCCCTTTCGGCAAAATACATATGGGAACAGCAATATATAAAGTCAAACAATAAATGATCGTCGATGGCTTGAGTGCTGGCGTCGGGGCTATTTTTCTGCGTAAAAATGAGGGGGTGGCAGGGCCTACAGTGATGGCGCGATGTCAATCTAAATGACCATTATA
>OCVQ010003090.1_pt1 | contig 10219 bp, 26 predicted proteins | sample 1539061 | NCBI WGS metagenome assembly OCVQ01 (sample SAMEA3355526, study PRJEB22509) | marine metagenome | biome: marine; feature: river plume; material: water | place: USA | collected 2010-08-08 | depth 0.5 m | reverse complement strand
CTGGACCTGATAGTTGTGATTATCAGGGTTATTTCTACGATGAAACGGATTACGAAGATGAATATTAAAAATAAAAAACAAAGTATATGGCAATTTACAACAATGATATAGACCCAAATGAAATAATGTGGGAAAAGCAAAATAATATAGAAAATAAAGTTATGGATGTTAGAGAAAAATGTAGAGAGCGAGCTACTAAATTCGCTATTGAGTATGGATTCACAAATGTAAGTGAACATATTTTGGATATTATGGTTTCTATTATGTGTACACGTGATAAGAGTTCTTACGCAGGTGGTGGTTTCGTTGAAGCCGTAGTTGCTAACGACTTATATCTGGCACTTAGTAGAGCAGATACCGATTGTAGAAACAACATTTTCTTATTGACAATGTGTAAACAAAATTGTTTCTTAAACGAATATGATTATTAATAAAACCTAAAAACAAAATAGATATGAGCACGTTACAAATTACAAAGCAAGAATTAGTAGAAAAGTTACAAACTGAAATCGTACAATTACGTTTCACAAAAGCAGATGGAACTGAGAGGTTCATCGTTTGTACAAAGAAAACAAGTGATATTCCGGAAGAGTTTCATCCTAAAACCGATAAGGTTGTAAAGTTGGATGAGAATGGACAGCCGGTTGAATCTGACAATATTACTGTATGGGATATTGAGAATCAGGGATGGAGAAGTTTTAATTTTACCAAAGTAATCGAAGTGAAATAAAATGAGAATACTAACATTAATTTGTACATTATCGTTTTTAATGGTAGGGTGCAGTAAAGATGATTGGTTCAGTCCTAATAAGAATATCGAATTGAATATAGATACCCGTTTGCCGAAAGATGCAAATGGGTATTCTTATTTTACTATGTATTCTACTGAAACACAAAACATTCATACAATATCGGGTTCAATCAGGGTGAACGGAAACATACCAAATGAACCACGTGAGAAGGTAGAATGGGAAAGTTCACACTATTGGGTATTGAAGCAAGGAGAGACAATAGGAACTATATATAGAAGGACATGGAGAGGATTGGGATGGCAGATAGTTGATAGTATTAAGGTAGTGAATCTTAAAGCAGCACAAGTACCTACAATAAATGGAGTATGTTATAATTCAGCAGATGGTAGTATCAATACAGTCATAGCACCTATGTGGAATATGAGGGGTGATACGATGACTATTGTTGCCAGAATTGGTAAGGTTATAAAAACTGAAAGAATTATTTTGAAATAAGAAAAAATTATTGTATATTTGTATAAATTAAATAACTATTATTATGGGTAAAATGAAAGAACTATATTTGGACCAACAGCAAGCAGTATCCGGTAGTGGAGATGAAGATTATATCTACGAACAATATCTTGCTCAAGAACAAATGAACGAACAATATTGGCAATGGAGAAGTACCGAAGATAGTAAAAAAGTTATATTTTCGGATGACATACATCGTGATAAACCACATTCTATATTTCCAGAGGATATGGAATACGATGACGAATATTATAAATCAACTTATACGCCAACAATTGAAGAACAATTGGAATTGGATGAGTTATTAAAAAAACAAAATGGATATACTTAATGAAATCGTTGAAGTATCAAATCAAATAATTGATACGTTGGATGAGCATGGATTTTTTGAAGAAAATGTTTTTATTGAAAGATTGGAATTAAAACGCAATTTTCAAACTGCAATGCAAAGAAAGTGGGAGCAAGAAGATAACATGTTTCTAACGGATACTGAATTTTTAAAGGTGTGTAATGATACAATGGAAGTAAACATAAGCACTACTATAATGGATTTAGTTGAACAGGGTGCACTTGATATGAGTGTAAACCCAGATGGTGAGATATTATATTCAAATAACAAAAACTTCAATTTTAATAATCTATGAAAATATTGTTCGGATATGATATAATGACTTATAATGGCGAAATGCCAAATTGTCTACATCCAAAATTTTTAAATACCATTCATAATGCATCTGATTTTGATTTCTCAATGTGTGGAGAGGGATATCAAAAACGTTGGAATAATGATTGGCATATTTACAATAGTAATTTTTGGAATCAATATGTTGATAAGAAATCAATTTATGAAATTATAAATAACAAAGAAATCAGGCCATGGTATTATATAGTAGAACCATTTGGCTCTATTGAATCATTTTTTGGTAACCATCCATTCTATAATGAATTAGCATTAAAGAATATGTCAAAGGTAGCTCTGAATGAAATTAAGACAGGTAATGGTAATTTATTAATTAACTATATCATTGATGGTGGGTTAGGTATGACTAAACCAAACTTTCAAAAGATTATTAATTTTACGCGGGAAAATGAAATACCCGATGAGAAAGTATTTTTAATATTTCAGGACTTTAAATTAAAAAGAAACCTTGAAAAGATGGGAGTCAATTATAATGTATTTGATTTCAATCTTGCATATGTTTCAAAATCACAAGAATTCAATAATACAATAAATAATCCAAATTTTTCGTATTGGGGTGACAACAGTCATGAACCACAAATTGGTAAGATAGAAAAAAAACGTAGTTCAATAGCAACTCATGCAGAATTTGTTGGTAGTATAGGTAAAGATAAAAAAGATTTTCTATTTTTATGTAGACATTGGAAATTACATAGATTGATGGCAATGAGTAAATTGCATAGATTAGGATTAGATAATAATTTAGTATCTTGGGATAATAGGTTATACCATCAAAATGTAGTTGATGCATTTTTGGAACACGATGATAATATTGAATTTGCTAATTTAATTAAAAATGAATCCAAAGTATTAGACATAGAAGATTTAACTAAAATTGCAGGATATGGATTTGAAAATAAAGATATGTATTTGGATTCATATATAAGTTTGGTTTCAGAATCTATCTTTTTTCAAAGACGAGAGGAAGAAGATGTTTATGTAGAATTTCCAGCTGGCTACTTGAGTGAAAAGATTTGGAAACCAATTGGACATTCGCATCCATTTATTTTAATGGGTCCAGCAAAATCATTAGAATATTTAAAAGGATTAGGATTTCAAACATTTCATCCGTTTATAGATGAGAGTTATGATTTAGAAAATGATGACTTTACTCGTTTAAAAATGATATTAGATGAAGTTGAAAAGTTTAGTAATAAAACAAAAGAAGAGAAAGATACGTTTTCTAAAAATGTAATAGATATACTACATCATAATCAGAACTTGTTTTTAAATTATTCAAAAGATAAATTATTTATTAACGATTGTGCAAAAATATTAAGAAATTTAACACAAACAACAGAACTTATATGAAAAATAACGGAATAGCAGATTTTATAAAACCAACAATTATTACTGCACAACAATATGGTACAAAGGTTTCAGTTGAAATAGACCATAGTGATACTGATATCGATGAATTGTTTGAAGCATTTCAAACTATTTGTGTTGGATTAGGATATCATCAATCAGCTTGGAAAAATTGGATAGTAGATAGAGCAGATGAATATAGAGAAACCGATGCCGAAGATTTGAAAGAACAATTAACTGAATGGCAAACGGATGAATTAGCGGATGTAGTATTTCATAACAAAGTGAAATGGGATGAAAATCAGGCAAACGAAAGAATGGATGTTATAGGACAAAACGGAAACGAAGGATTACATTATAGAGCAACCGATGAAGATGAAGCTGAATTTGATGATTATGGTGCAAGAATAGTAACCGATAGTAGTTTTGAATGGGGTGATACACCGGAAGATGATGATTTGTTTGAAGGGGTTGAACCCAATGAAGCCTTAAAGAAAGCTGCTGAAAAATATAAAAAGAAACTTAAATAAATGGGATATCACCACTGCCATGTACCTGATATGGAGCAAATTCAAAGAGAATTTGAATCTCTTGGATTAGATGAATTTATTAGAATCTATTCAAAATACGAATGTTTAATTGGGAGTAGTGAGGTGATAGAATTTATAGAACAAAAAGCTATTGAATTGGAAAATATCAAATCCAATTAATACTTATTGTAAAGGTTATATATTGTAAACGAAATTAAATATTTAATGGACGAGGGTGATAGTAAAAACAATCAACAAGCTGAAAAGCAAGGAAAACAGAATAATGTTATACAAAGATATGGCATTGATGCTGGCACTATTCTTCAATCCCTTTGGATTCGATGCCGTGCAATATTCCCTAATATTACTGACAGGAAGTTTATGGAAAGCGAACTTCGTTTTGTATTGTATAGCGGGGTTATTCTTTGGGGTTTATATCTGGCTTACGAAACGTTTAAATAAATATAAATGATTAATTTAGAAAATGTTACGTTAGTTACAATCGACTCGGCTCGGGATTATACATCTAAAAATAATATTAGATTAGCAGCAATGTCTCGTTTATTTCCATTCTTATTAAATGGAATTAATTTTGGGGATATTTTATCTATAAACCCATTCAATAAAAATAAACATATATTAGATGAGAGATTTGATACTCTATGGCCATTTGATTGGGATAACAAAGAAGGTCAGGGAATATCTTGGTATTCAAATTTTTTAATAAAACGATTACCATTTTTAATTAAAACTGATTGGTATTTAATTGTACAATGGGATGGATTTCCATTATTTTTTGGTTCTTGGAATAATGAATTCTTTAATTATCCATATATTGGTGGTGGGCATTCAGTACATAATGGAGGATTTTCGTTAAGAAATACTGAAATGATGCTAAAGATGTCAGAATGTACTGATACATTTGGTAGTGGAGCTGAAGATGGGTTTTATTCATCATTTTTTGATAATGAATGGATGGCTGATAAAAATACACCATTTAAAATAAAATGGCCGGATGATACTATTGCTCGTAAATTTGCTTCATTTGAAGGGTTTGATAATACAACTGAATCATTTGGTTGGCATAGGAGTGGATTTTATTCACCCAATGATATTGCACAAACTTATAGAAATACTTATACATTTTCCGATAATGAAATAAATATGTTAGTACAATATTCTTTAACTAAGGATATTCCGGAAAAATATTTAACAGCAAACTATATTGAATTGTTTGATATTGAATATAATGAAAACTTTTATCAATACTAATGCAACCTATTATATTACATATTGATTTGGGTAATCAATCTTTAAGCAATTGGCTAAAAGATAATCGGTATGTTATATATTCGGAATTAGTTAGATATTCGGAGAAGCTGATTAATGAACGATTGGAATTAGTTCAAGCTATATTGGTATCTAATTTAGCTGATAATATAGTGTTCATAATTAAGCAAGATAATGTAGAATTGACATTGAATAAGGCAATGGAATATTTTCTTTCAATAGAAGAATATGAACAATGTGCTAAAATTAGAAATTTGTTTATACTTATTGAAAACCAAAAAAATGAAAGACGAGATATTAAAATTAATAGACGGAATAAAAAGCAATCTAAAGCAGATTGATAAAGATGGCACTTACCATCCGTTATTAGATGATATTTACGAATCACTTGCACTAATAGAAGATGAAATCTATGAAGATGATGCTAGAGGTGATTCGTTTGATATGGACGATGACGATTACTAAATAAAATAAAAAAATGAATAAGTTACTTTTGGGATTTGTGTATGGATTCATAGCACAAGTACTCACCTTTTTGCAATTACAGGGAAATATAAAATATAATTGGTATGAAAGATATCCAATTATTATATTGGGTATGGCAATACCAATCAGCTGGTTATATATAAAATCAGTAGAAGCATTTGTATATGAGTTCAATGGTGATATTTGGCCATCTCGTCTTATAGGATTTGGAATTGGTATTATTGTGTTTGGCCTAATGAGTTTCTTTTTATTCAATGAAGCTATTAATTTAAAAACATTTATTTGTTTAATTTTGGCTTGTGGGATTTTAGGAATACAAATATTTTGGAAATGAAACGTAAAGAATTTATAAGACATAATGATAATTTATATTTAATTATTGAAATATATTCTGAGCAAAGAGTAAAGCCAGGTAAAACGCAAGAATTACGTGAGTTATTAGAATGTGATATAGTTTTGAGAAAAGATGGTTTATTGTTATTTTGTGAAAAAATACAAGAAGCTGAAGTTATTTCTTAAATTATTTTATATTTATATTAGAAACAAATTAAAATCAAAAAAAATGGAAGAAGTAGTATACACAGGCAATCTAAACGTAAATGCGTATCAAGCGGGTGATTTTTCTGAAGCTGAAATGGCTCAAGTTGGAGCTGGACAGTTTCCTATCTTAGTTGCACAAAATGGTACATTTACTAAAAAATATGTAACTGAAGCTGAATTAGCTAAGTTTACGCATTGGGATGCTTTGGAAGCTGATAAGTTAGCTCAAAAAGAAATTCACGGTAATTTACCAATCGTTTGGGAATGTGGACCTGATGGCATGATAGCAACTGGCTTAGAACATCAAGTAATAGAAACTCCGGCTGAAACTCCTGCTGAATAGTAATTAAATTATCTTAAATGATAAATAAGTTACAGTTTTTTGGGTGCTCATTTACCGAAGTGGAAACAAGTCTAACTGGGCACGAATTTGAGTCTCATAGGAATTTAATTACAAAAAATACGGGAATACCGCACATTTCCCACGCCGTTACCGGCAAGTCAAATCAACACATTATAAATGATGTATATCTTGCATCTAAAAAAGATTTAAATAATCATTCCATATATGTAATACAATATACATTTTTTAATAGATTAGGGATGTATAGTGATATGAATGAAGATAGATTTATATCAATGTGCAGAACTGAAGTAAATGAAAATGATATAGATGATAAACCTATTGTTGAATTTTATAGACAATGGTTAAAATATTTTTATTCACGTAAAACATCAGTATTAGAATTTGAAAAGCAAGTAGATTTTATATCAAACTGGTTACATTATAGGAATATACCATTTATTTCATTTGGATATGATTTCGATATGAATTTATTTTCAAAAAGTTTTTACAATAGAAATAATTTTATTCAATTTGAAGATACATACTCTTTGTACCAAAAAATGGTAGAAAAAAAATTAAGAATTACCGATTTAGGGCCCATTGAAAAATTTAACGATAACCATTTAAATAATACTGGGCATCAATATTTAGCAACTTATTTAACTAATAGGATTAATAGTTATTAGTATGACTAACAAGCAAAAATTAATATCCGATTTACATTATCCATTATGGTTATTAAAAGATTTTATGTGGATGTGTAATTTGCCAGTAATAAGTTTAATGTTAGCGATACCTGCCATATTGATATCATTGTGGATGTGTATGATGACCGCTGGTAAATCTCTTCGTGAGAATAAAATAATATTATGGTGGTTAATAGCCAATACGATGTGGATGTGTTCAGAAAAATTTGAAGTGAACACTTATTGGTTAGCTTTATTATTCTTTGGATTTGGAATTATTGAAATAATTTTATATATTAACTATTTACTTAAAAATAAACAACATGAATAAAAGAGAGAAAAAAGATGCTAATCGTAAACGAATGGCAAAGCAAACAATCAAAGAGCAACAAAAAAAGGGAAATTATAGAAAAAAATCATAAAGAACTCATATATTATACCTACATAAAGGGATATTCTGTAAAGATTATCCCTTTTTTATTTGGTAATATCGGATATTTTTCGTATATTTGAGTATGAAAAAGTTAAAAATATTATTAGTAATGCTATTGGGAGTGGTATCATTACAAGTATATTCTAAACCAAAATATCGTATTGAAACTTGGGTGGAACGTGGTGAACGTTTATACCAACCTCAGCAAAAGGTATGGCTTAGAATTAATTCAATTGGTAGGTTACCAATAAAAATTTGGCAATCGGGACAATACCCACTAAAAACTCAAAAAGAAGCTGAGCAAATCATTTTGAATTGGGAGCAAGATAATTTAGAAAAGAATTTATACAAACATTCACAATATATTATAATTAATTAATTATGGCTAAGAGAATAGGTAATACAGACAATGGGTTCAATCAATGGGCTAGGGAATTAAGAGTATCTTCTTTGTGGGATGCACACAAATTAGAGAACAAAGAATTTATTAAAAGATTAGAGGAAGCTAGATTTGCATATACAATGGTAAATGTATCTGGTATGGGGGTAATTAAGTGAAACAATTAAATAGTAAAAAGTTTAGATTTATTCTAATATTAGTAGTATTACTACCGATATTAAGTTATTCTCAAACTAAAAACCCATATACTGATTTCAAACTGCCGGCAATAAGTGATGAAATTCTAACACCGGATACGATATTAAATAAGTTTATGTTATATTGGATAGGTAAACCATATAAATTAGGCGGAAATAGTGAACGAGGAATTGATTGTTCACAATTTAATAAACGTTTATACAAAGATGTTTATAATAAAGTGTTAGGTGAGGTGGCATATAAACAATGGGAGCAAACCCAACGTTTAAAAAAAGATAGTTTGATGATAGGTGATTTGGTATTTTTCAGAAGTAAAGCATCACCATCTGGCTGGCATACGGGAGTTTTTATTGGTAATAGTTATTTTATACACGCAGCAAATCGATATGAAGGTGTAAAGATTAGTAGTATAGAAGAACCACGATACAAACAAATGATTAGAGGATACGGTAGATTAATAGATAAAAAATAAAAGATATGTTAGATAAGTTAGTGGATTTATTAGTTAGGTTTGGTAGGGATATGTTACCATTTGTTATTATAGAGCAATGGAATGCGGCAGTACAATTACGATACGGAAAATGGATTAAAAACTTATCCGGTGGTATTCATTTTAAGATACCATTTTTTGATTCGGTAATTGAATGTCCTGTTATTACACAATCGGTTAATTTACCATCACAAACTTTGACAACATTGGACGAGGAAAGTATTGTATTAAAAGCAATTATCAGATATAGAGTAAGTAATATACAAACTTATTTATTAAGTGTAATGCACGCTAATGATGTGTTAATAGATACAACGCAAGGTATAATTAGGGACGTAGTTGAAATGACAACTTGGCCTGGATTAGTGGATGTAAATTCACAAATAACAAATGAAGTTAAAGAATATGTAGTTAAGTGGGGTATTGAAATAGAAGCAGTGACAATAACAGATTTGGGAATTGTAAAAAGTTTTCGTATCTTTGGAGATGAAGGGCATAAAACAACAATATTACCAACCGATATATAAATAAATTATGGATAAAGGATTCGCTAAACAAATAATAGGATGGGCTGAGGAAGCAAAAGAAACTCTAAGCATCCGTAAAGAAATTATAATGGATGATAATACAACCGATGAGGAATTGGGTATGATTGTTCGTATGATGTATGGAGCTAAAGTAAAAGCACAAGACGAAACAATTTTAAAAACAAAACAAAATTCAGGATTATGGGAAAATGGTTTATAGAAAATAACACTTTGAACAAAAACAAACAGGTAATAAACATATTACCATTTTTAAAAGCATGGTATAGTAAATATTATTTTTTAGAATCAGGAGTATTAACACCGGCATTTGGAATAGCAATTAGCTGGTTAAAATGGAATTATTATTTCACAATACAACAAGGATATGACAATGGCATTAAAAAAGGAATTAAAACAAACAAACGCAGAACTAAAAAAGTGGACTGAGTTTAAAGCGCAAAATTGGATTGGTAAAATGGGACGTGCATTTAAAATCAATCAATTAACTAATAAGAAACGTATAATCGAAGAAGAGCTGGCTCGTAAAAAGCATGTTTTTTTCGATGACCATAAATAATTTTGAATATGAAAATTAAAGGTTGGGAAAAAATAAGTGGATATACATACAAAGGTTATACAATTGTTAATCCAATACATAATGCAGATGAAACGATGTATGAAGCAACTATATTGAATTTAAACTTACCACAAAAACCAAAGTGGGAATTGAATGTATTAACACCTGCCCATAAATGGAAAAATGACGGTGATTTTAGTATTATTTTGAGGGATGACGAAAATCGTTCTACAATACATACAATAGATAAAGTTTGTATGGCATCTATTTCAATTTTCAGACAAACATTTGAGGAAATGATTGATAAGGTATTAGGTATGAGATTAACTTCATCAAATCCTTTTTAAAAATGAAATGGTTATTAGTTTTATTATTTCCAGTATCAGTATCAGCGCAAGTAACTG
>OCVQ010003089.1_pt1 | contig 10220 bp, 11 predicted proteins | sample 1539061 | NCBI WGS metagenome assembly OCVQ01 (sample SAMEA3355526, study PRJEB22509) | marine metagenome | biome: marine; feature: river plume; material: water | place: USA | collected 2010-08-08 | depth 0.5 m | reverse complement strand
TTTAACCCACTTGTAAAATTCATCAGGTACCCTATCTAAAAATTCATCCATAGGTTTTCCATCCCTCAATAATTCCCAAATATCTTTGGATGAAAAGTTGGTTAATATTTTATGTAATCGTTTATATTCTTCTCCTTTGATTTTCATACGAAAACCATTCTTAAATTTAACTACATATCCTTCTCTATCCTTTTGTATTTCTTCTTTAAGTAAATCATATCCTTCTCCCCAAGTCTTATATGTCATTACTAATTCAAATCCACTTTCTTGTAAAAAAAACAAGGAACTATCAGGAACCTCATTTCCTGTTTCAGTGTGAATCGCACCAAGAACAACTAATTTTTCCTCGCCTTTGTAATCGACCACAATTCTATTTTCGGGATAAATTATTTCAAACAAATATGTATTGTCTTTTCTCCATGCACTGATGTCGTGTCTACCAAGAATTTCTTTTCCTTTAATTGCCTGCGGTGATGTGAAAGATCCACGAGTTGATAATATCCATTCACCCCTTTTCTTTGGTGTTGGTTCATAATATGGATTTTCATAATCAGGTAAGTTGTTTGGGTCAAAGAACCTTTCCATACCTGTTTCATAATTGTTATTAAACCAAATATTGTATCTTCTTTCATCCGTTAATTCTTCTTCATAATAAAAAAGAATACCTAAAGACCCATCCATCTTTTCATAAACAACATAATCTTCATTTGGGATATCCTCTGGTTTGTGCTCCTCGTAGTTGAAGAATTTTTTAAATGGTCTTGCAACAATAACACCTTCTGAATTGGTTACTAATCCGCGACATTGTATTGTAATATCATCCCACAATCTTTCATACTGAACTTTTGGACTATAATTCCATATAGTTAAGTCATAGGTTGGGTGAGTTTGTTTATGTAACAAACCATCTTTGTGGTATCTTTCTAAAGTTTCTAACATTACTTAATGGGTTTATAAAATCCAATATTGTAAGTCCACTTTATCCAATTAAAAGACAAATACACCGCACATATTTTGTTTTGAAATAATGATTTATGTGATTCTGGTTCACATGTTTCAAAATAAAGATATACAAAAGGTAATGGGTATACCGCCCATTGATTTTTAAATAAATTTGAAGATAATTTCATATTTCGTTGTTTTGGTAATGTTGTTTTAAAATAAGATTCAATAAATTGACTCATCTATAACTTTATTTCAAACCTCTCCTTCATTTGTTGGAGTTTATTTTCGGGTACTCCGTGAACATTTTCATTACCATGTCTGTTTTCAACAACTACACAATGTACTCGGTAATTATATCTTTCGGCCATTTCAAAATAAGTTTTCATTTCCCATTCTTGGGTAAAAGTATTGGCCACAACTATACGTGCAATTCCTTGTCTCATTCTTTCTGAACATCTAAATTGACAATAGTTATGAGCCTCTTTTATTTTGGTACCATCAAAAATATAATCACCATCATCGTTAACAAAAAAATCATCCGCAGATAAAACTTCTTGCGGATTGTTATTTGGTTGTAATAATATAATGTTTGCTATTGTTGATTTCCCTGAACCAGGAATTCCTCTTAAAAGTATTAAATCACCTTTTATTTCGTTTAAATTATCCATAGGTAGGATTTTAAATTAAAAAATAGGGGGATTGGTTTCAACCCCCCAATTCCTTATTTTACTTCTTCGTTAGAAGTTGGTTTCTCTACATCTAAATTTAATTCAGTTGCACCTGATGGAGCACCTGATGTTGTAGAATCAGTTGATACAACAGTTGTATCAGCTTGAACCGAAGTTGAGTCAGTTGTTTGATTAGCGGTTGACCCAGAACCACAAGCAGTTAGTGTAAGTACTACACCAAGTGCTAAAATAAATGTTACTTTTTTCATATATAGTAAATATACGATTTTTAAGTCATAAAACAAAATCACAATAAAAAACCCCAACGAGATGTCGGGGTTTAAGGTCTTTGGGTGGGTTCAACCCCACTTACTTATGAAAAAAACGAAAAGGTAATCGACAAAGAGAACCTACAAGAATATAAATATATATGTTTTTACAAAAAAACTAACTATTTATCATTCTTTTTAAAAATAACCAATTTTTGGTCTTTTATTTTTAACGTAATTTGTTCATTTTCAATAATATTACCTTTTAATATTTCTTCACTTAAAAAATCTTCACAAAGATTTTGAATAATTCTTTTGATTGGCCTTGCACCATATTCTTCTTGTGAATTTAATTCAAAAACTCTTAAAGTAACTGATTTGTCAAAAACTACCTTATAGTTTTTATCTTTTAAACGATTATTCAATTTACCAATTTCAATATTGATAATTTTCTTTAAAGTTTCGTCATTTAATGAATTGAATAAAACAACATCGTCAATACGATTTAAAAATTCAGGATTAAATTGTTGCTTTAACGCCTTTTGAATCATTGTCTTTCTAACTTCATATTTTTGAACTTCAGAAGATGACGTCGAGAAACCAACTCCACCACCAAACTCTGAAACTTTTTTGGCTCCGATGTTTGATGTCATAATAATTAAACAATTTGTGAAATTAACTTTTCTACCAAATGAATCTGTTAAATGTCCTTCATCTAAGATTTGTAATAGTAAATTGAAAACATCCTTATGAGCCTTCTCAATTTCATCAAATAAAATGACAGAGAATGGGTTATTTTTAACTTTCTCAGTTAATTGACCCCCTTCATCATAACCAACAAAACCTGGAGGAGAACCGATTAATTTTGAAACATTGTGTCTATCCATGTATTCGCTCATATCAATACGAATAATTTTTTCAGGGTCACCAAATAAAAATTCAGCTAATGTCTTTGCCAAATATGTTTTACCAACACCAGTGGAACCTAAGAAAATAAATGAACCTATTGGTTTATTAGCATCTTTAATACCAACACGATTACGTCTAATTGATTTAGATATTGTCATTACCGCTTCATCTTGTCCAATAACTTTCTCACCAAGTAATGTTTCAAAATTTAATAACTTTTGAGTTTCTTTTGTATCTAATTTTGAAATAGGTACTCCTGTCATTTCAGATACAATAAGGTAAACGTCATCAACCGACACAGGAATCTTGTTATCTTTTTGTTTTTCAGACCACTTGAATTTTTCATCTTCAAGTTTATCCATTATTTTTCTTTCATCATCTCTTAATTTTGCTGCTTGCTCATAATTTTGAGATTTAACTACTTGAATTTTCTTTTCTTTAATTTCGTCTACCTGTTTTTTTAATTTCTCGATAGATTCGGGAATTCTTGTTGATATTCTTTTTTCTGAACCAAGTTCATCTAAAACATCTATCGCCTTATCGGGAAATTGTCTATCAGTAATATAACGAGCTGAAAGTTTAACCACAGTTTCAATAACACCGTCTTCATAACTAACTTTATGAAACTCTTCGTAAGATTTTTTTAGATTTTTTAAAATCTCTACGGTCTCAGACAATGTAGGTTCTTTTAAAATAACTTTTTGAAAACGACGTACCAACGCACCATCCTTCTCAATATGTTTTTTAAATTCATCAAAGGTAGTTGCACCAATACATTGTATTTCCCCACGAGCTAAAGCGGGTTTAAGAATATTGGCAGCATCCATTGCACCACTTGCATTACCCGCACCAACCATAGTATGTAATTCATCGATGAATATAATAACATTCGGAGCCTCTTGTAATTCATTAATGATTGCTTTAATTCTTTCTTCAAATTGACCTCGATACTTTGTACCTGCAACCAAAGATGTTAAATCTAAAGACATAATTCTTTTATCCAATAAATTCGTTGGACAATCACCTTTGAGAATCATCAACGCAAGTTTTTCAACTAACGCGGATTTACCAACACCGGCGTCACCAACAATAACTGCATTATTTTTCTTTTTACGAGAAAGAATTTGAGCGATTCTTTTCACTTCCTTGTCCCTACCAACAACGGGGTCAATCTTACCTTCTTCAGCGAGTTTTATTAAATCTCGAGAAAAATTATCCAAAATCGGTGTGTTTGAACCTTTCCTAACTTTCTTAGGATTAACCGTTGGTCCATCATCAAAAAAATCTACTGCCATGTTTAATAAGTTTTATGTACACAAACATAACATATTCTATACTAAAAACCAAACAATAGACAAAATGTCAAAAATTATTTTTTTTTATGTCATAATGTCAAAAAAATATATGTGGTTCAGAATTTGATTTTAATACAGTAAAAATTAAAAATTATGATAACATTATTTAAAGACCCATTTTTTACTGGATTATATGTTAACCGTTTTCTATCTACACCAGAAACAAACGTAAGTAAAGGAGAAACCGAATATGTGGTTTCGATAAGCGTACCAGGATTATCTAAAGATGATTTAAAAATTTCCACAAAAGAAGGTATATTAAAAATATCTTATGATAAGTTAGAATCAGATTCAACGCATCATTTTGTTGGTAGTTTTGTGAAATCATATAACATCCCTGATGACGTAAAAGAAAAAGACATTATTGGTAAGGTTGAAAATGGAGTTTTAATATTAACACTACCTATTGATAGAAAAAAATCTTTGGAGAGAACGATTTCTCTTAATTAATTTTTTTTTATTGATTATTTTTCGTATATTGTTAATATAAAACTATAACACCATGTCAATAAAAAAAGAAAAAATCAGTGGAGAAATGATTGATGTTACAATCAATTCTTCAAGTCTTAAGTCAGCATCTTATGACTCATTATCGGAAAGATTAACAATCACATTCAATTCGGGAGTTTCTTACGAGTACCGTAAAATCCCAATGTTATTGTTTACTAAATTTAGACTAGCGAAGTCTCAAGGGACGTACTTTAACAAGTTCATCGCTAAAGAGTTTAAATTTAAAAAATTAGATTAAAACGAAACCCCGAGAAATCGGGGTTTTCTTTTTGATATTTATTACATATATTAATCATATGGGAATAACATCAGAAAGAATCGAGGGTAAGATGATACATGTCATCATCAACTCATCAAATTTAAAAGAGGCTTCTTATAACACAGAGAGCGAGGACTTAACTGTCACTTTTAATAATGGAACTATTTATGAATACAATAAAGTTCCTTGGACAAAATTCACTAAGTTTAGACTTGCTGAATCACAAGGAAAACACTTTAACGAGAACATCGCTAAAGGACATAAGTATAAAAAAATAGGATGAGTTTATTTGAAGAATTAATTGAGGATAGACAAGAGGATGAGAAGATTGTAAAATCATTCAAACCTAAAGATTCACTTTCAGACCAAATATTTGAAGGTTTGAATGATAAATTTTCTATGCGTGATGATATTCGAAAAAGATTAATTGAAATTTCAAATAATTTTATCGAGTCTTTTGGTGTTAAGTTTTTTATTCATGACGTAATATTAACGGGTTCATTATCAAACTATAATTGGTCTCAATATTCAGATGTTGATTTACACATTTTAATTGATTTTGATGAAACGGAACATCCAATGGACTTAGTTAAGGAATTCTTCGACGCAAAAGAGAGGGTTTGGAATGAGAAACATGACATTAAAATAAAAGGTTTTGATGTTGAGGTCTACGTACAAGATGTAAAACAAGAACACATATCGTCTGGTGTTTATTCTATTTTACACAATAAATGGTTAATTGAACCGGAAAAAAACAAACCAAATATTGATGATAGAATGATTCTTCAAAAAGGAGAACATTATGCTAAACAAATTGATTTATTAATTAAAAAATCAAATAAAACTAACATTTTGCAAATGATTGATGACTTTAGGAAAAAGATAAAAACATTCAGACAAAGTGGTTTGGAACAAGGTGGTGAGTATTCTTATGAAAATTTAACCTTTAAATTATTGAGAAGAAATGGATACTTTGGGAAATTAATAAAACTAAAAAAAGACATAACTGACAAGAAATTGTCGGTGACACAATAAAGAACCTTATTTTTTCCCTATATGTGTGTATTTATAGGATAAGAATAAGTATATCTAACAATCAAAAAAAATGGCAGAGATAAAACCCCTAGGCAGTGAAAAACTTAACACAGAAGACAAATTAAAAAGAATTCTTGAGTTAACTTATTTCAACGAAAATAAAAAATCAAATTCATCTACTAAACCTGAACTGGTTAAAGAATCAAAATCAGGTGGGGTATTTGGTATTGTTAAAGAAAAAGACGGTTACTACGTAAAAAGAGGATTAAACGAATCATCATTAGATTATATTGGTGGTATGTTTATGAAAAACAAAAATAAATTTAGTTCATACGCGGATGCATATAAAAGATTAAATCTTTTAAACGGACAGGAAAATATACAGGAAGCAACCAAGTATGTTTTAAAACAAAACAAACCACAAGAAGAAGCTCCAATGGCTGAACCATCTATGGATGCGGCTCCCGTACCAAGTATGGAACCTGCTCCTGAGGCTCCAGCGCCTGAGGCTCCATCTAGTGAATTTCCGCCAGCTGATGGTGTAGATATGGCTGGAGTAGAAGGTGGTGATTCTGCTAAACGTTCAGACTATATGGCTGAAGCTCAAAAATTTGCAGGAAAGTTAGGACAAGAATTGAGGGATTTACATGATAGAATGGAAAGTGATGATATAAAGTATATTTTAAATATGATTATATCTGCCGTTGATTTAGATAAATTAGATGACGAAGATATTGAAGACATCGCAAAGAAATTTGAACGTGAAGAGGAAGAAGGTGGGGAAATGGGTTCAGAAGAGCCCGCAATCGAACCATCACCTGAAGCGTCGGCTGAACCGACATCAGATGAGGATTTGGGTGAAAATTCAATGTCAGCATTAGATGAGTTCATTAATAATCCTGCACCTGGAGAACAAAAAGAAATATCTTTAGATGATTTTGTGGATGGTGGTGACGATTTATCAAAAAGTGCAGACTTGGAGATGGGAAATGATGAAAAACAAAAAGACGTCGATAAGGAAATAGATTTAGATGAAATTAAAAATGAAATTCATAGAAGTATCGGGGAAACCTTAAGTAAATATTTCAACTAAAATGCATCTAATATATGTCAATGAGATTGGTTCAGATTACAAAGGTCAAAAACAGTATGAATTTGTTTTTAGTGAAAGTACTGAGATTGATATGGGGGAGTGGTTTATCATTCCTGCTTCGGCTAACCAACAATCTAAATCTCCTGACATCGAATATGTTGATGTAGTTGGATTATTAAAGAATACGGATTTACAATTAGAACTTATTCAAAACTCCGATTATTTTGGGGTTATTGACGCTGTAGATGGTGTAATATCGTTAGCTTGGGAGAAATTTGATTTTGATTCAGAAAATGAAAGGTTATCTTTTAAATTCGCGGAATCTTTAGAAAATGTTACAAAAAAATTAAAACAAAGAGGTTATATTCTATTAAAAGAAAATATTAAAATAAATAATATATGAAAAGAGACGTAATTGTTGGACAACTTATTAAAGAAGGATTTTCTGAAAAAACATTGGTTAATTTCAATGATAAACAACTTTCTGATTTACATGAAAGAATTGTCGTTGATGCTGACAAATTAAAAACAGACCCAAAATTACAGGCGTTGGCTAAAGACCCAAATACTGAGGTTGAAGTTAAAGAGGAATTAAAAGGTAATCAAAAGAAATTAGATAAGAACCACAATGGTAAAATTGATGGTCAAGATTTTAAAATATTAAAAGGTCAGAAGAAAGAAGTTAAAGAAGCATATAAACCTAAATCGGATGAAAATGTTTCAAGAAAAGATTGGAAACATTTTAATGCAGATGGTGAAGAATTAAAAAATGAGCCTAGAATGAAAGGTGGGTATTCAATCGATAAAGAAGGAAAACGCCATGAATCAAAATCATCTTCCGAAGTAAAAGAATGGGTTGAATCGTTAGCTGAAAATAATTTTCATAGTTTCACATCAAAAAATGAAATCATGGAACTTATCCAAAGTAAACTTAATGAATCTGAAGTTATGGAACCACAACACGGTGCCAATGTAAAAAAGGGACACAACGGTATTCCTGAATTTATGACTTATGATGCTATTGTTGGTAGTGGTACAAAAACAGCACCGGCTAAACCAAAAGTTGATCCAGGTACTAAACCTGCAAAACCAAAAACTCCGTTTCAGCCAGGACCGGGACCAAATCCAAAACCAAAGGCATTAAAAGAAAATAAATAATTTTATTAAATTATGGAATTATCTAAGAAAAAATTGTTATCTTTAATTAAAGAAAATATTAATGAGATGGCAATGGATTTCGATACCCAAGATAGACCTAATAGTGATTTACAAAATAAATTACAACAAGGAGATACGCCACTAACTAAGGTTCCATTACCTAAAACCGGTGAAGAACCTAATAAAAATTTCCAAGAATTGTTGGCGTCTGAAAGATATAAACAAGTTGTTGAAAATTTAAGACGTTACGTTCCAGAATTTCAAGGAACACTTACTGGTATGGGTGGGATGGGTCAATTACATCAAATATTGGGAAGAGCATTTTACCGTATAACCGAATTAGAAAGTACACATAAAGAAGAGTTGGAAAGATTGGCGATTGATTTAATCGTTGCTGAAATGGGAATTTCTGAAGACGAAATTGAATTTGATGCTAAAATTATTGGTATGGGAGAAATACCAACTGATGATTTTAATAGAGAAGATGTTAATCAAGAGAATCCTGGCGAGGTTAACGTTGATGATGAGAATGGTGAAGAAGAACAACCTACAGTAGAAAATCCTGAACAAGAAGTACAACTATATCAAGATTTAGAACAACTTAATTTAGAGAGAGCTAAACGAAGATTAATAAATGCTATGACACAAGGGGCTTCAAAAAGAGGTCATTATATGTATCATTTAGTTGCGGATAAAATTGGGGAAATTACAGGGTCACAAGAATTATTGAATTTATATGGTATAATGATGTCAATCAATGACGTTAATTATTGGCAATTTAGTGATGAAACAATCGCGGGTGCTGGTGATAATGTTGCTGGTAAGGTTCAAGTTGAAAGACCAAGTGGAGGTGATGAAGAAGAGGGTGGTGAAGAAGATGCTGAATATGGTAAACCTAAAATAATCGCACGAGGAATTAATTTTCCAGTTTTAGTTCATGAATTAATCAAAGGATTAATGGAAATAATTGCAGTTCAAGGACAACCATCCGACCCTGAATTATTTCAACAAGTATCTCAACATGAAGATACGTTAGAAAAAGAAATGTGGGATTTAAGATTAGGTCCCGCAATATGGGATAGAATTAGAGCACAATTTCCTGAAGAAACATTAATGGAAAATGGAAGATATCTACAGAATTATATTATGATGAATATCTTCAAATTACCCGCTAAACAATTTTTAGTGTTAATGAAAGAAGTTATTTCTGATTCAGATAAAGGTAAACGTTTAATGATTAATTTATTACGAGGTATTCAAGAAATGTTAAACCAACAAGACTATGAATATCAAATGGATAGATTTAATGATGAGTTAGAGGGTATGTCAAATGAAACTCAGGACGATGAATTAACATCATTCTTAGGTGATTTAGGTATTAAATTATCGGATGATGATGATGAAGACGATGATGACATTTATAAAGAATTAGGATTAGACAGACCTAAAAGATAATACAAGGGAGGTTTAACCTCCCTTTTTTTGTATTTATATATATGAATTCCAAATTAGAACAATTAAAAGAATATGCAAAGATTATTAAAGATGCCCCATATGCGTTAAAAACATATCTGCAGACTTATGATAATACTCAAAAAAAATATGTTCCATTAGAGTTATTTCCTGACCAAATTCAATTAATTCAGGATTATGAAAATTATAATGAAAACATTACTAGAAAATATAGACAGGCGGGTGTTACAACAGTAACCGCTGCATGGATTTCAAAAAAATTACAGACAGCAAAAGAAAGTGAACCCGAAAGAGTTCTTCTTATTGCGAACAAAAGAGATACCGCCGTGGAAATGGCTAATAAAGTTAGACACTTTATTGAACAATGGCCTGAGTGGATTAATGTTGGGTTCTCACCTGATAAAAACTCTGAAAGTAGATTTAGATTAAACAATGGTTGTGAGGTTAAGGCGGTAGCAACATCTGCGGATGCGTTACGTGGTTATACACCAACCATACTTGTATTTGATGAGGCAGCATATATTGAAGCGGGTGATGATTTTTGGG
>OCVQ010003088.1_pt1 | contig 10223 bp, 14 predicted proteins | sample 1539061 | NCBI WGS metagenome assembly OCVQ01 (sample SAMEA3355526, study PRJEB22509) | marine metagenome | biome: marine; feature: river plume; material: water | place: USA | collected 2010-08-08 | depth 0.5 m | reverse complement strand
ACCCAGCTATTTTTAAAGCTGTGTTTCTTGCTGGTGGGCCAGGATCTGGTAAATCATTTGTTGTAGGTAGAACAGCCTTACAACCAATGGGATTTAAGTTAATTAACTCAGACCCAGCTTTTGAATCTGCTCTTAAAAAATCTGGTTTATCTACGTCACCAGAAGATATCGCTTCAGACAAAGGTCAAGAGGCTCGAGCAAAAGCTAAATCATTAACAAAAAAGCAAATGGAACTCGCACTTGGTGGTCGTCTTGGTTTAGTTATTGATGGTACTGGTAAAGATTTAGATAAAATTATGAAGCAAGCAATTGCTCTAAAAAAGCTTGGATACGATACAGCAATGATTTTCGTTAATACTGATGAAGGTACAGCGCAAAATAGAAATCAGCAAAGATCAAGAACATTACCACGAAGCATGGTTTCACAAATGTGGAATGATGTGCAAAAGAACATTGGTGCTTTCCAAACATTCTTTGGAAATAATTTTCATGTTATTGACAACTCAGAAGGTTCTGATTTTAACTCGCAGATTACCCGTACATATAAAAATATTATGGGTTGGTCTAAAAAAATTCCGCAAAACTCCTTAGTATCTAAGTGGATGAAAAGTCAAAAGAAATCAGTGAATGAAGATATTACTCAACAGCAAGTAAACGATCTTGAAAAATTTGCAGACAAGCTACTTAACAAATATAATATCGATGTAGAGTTTACGCGTCATTTTGTCGATCGTTTAAATGATCCACGTAACAATCCAGATATTAAGATTGCAGAATTGCAAAAATTCTTTAAAAAGATAGAAAAAAATAAAGGTAAATCTGTAAAGCAATTAGGACCAGATGTTGAAGCTGTATTAAAAGATATAGAAACAAATTTGAATCTTCCTATTGTTATCCATTATAAAAATGGTGAATTCGAAGTTACACACAAAACTATTATGCGCAAAAAGAACTTTGCCACTTCTAACCAAAAGGTAGAGATATGATTAGCTTTAAAAAATTCATTGCAGAGAAAAAACTGCCTCATGCATTAGATCCAAACAAGTCTTTGAAACATGCTTTCACAGATAGAATGTTTGATAAAGATACCGATGGTGATACAGATAAATTCGACAAGAACACACCAGATGAAATCACCGGTGATGAAAAACCTAATCAAACTCCTAAGATGCTAAAGAAGTATGCCGGTGAAAAACAGCATACTAAAAAAGGTAATGCTTACGAAGAAGTTGAAGTAAACGAAGGTTCTGAAACTTGGGAAGCCGGTTATAAGCGCAGAGTAGTTAAAACTACAGATCCTGATCATAAAGAAAAAGGCCATAACTGGCGCATTAAAGGTAAAGATAAACCTAATCTTTCTATTAAGCTCTATAAAGAAAAGCCTTCTTATAAAGAATTTACTAAGCAAATGAAACGCGTTGCTGGTCATGAGTTTGGAGGTTGATATGAAAAGTTTTAAACAATTGCTTGAAGAAATATACGAAGAAAAAGATCCTCGTTTAGCTAAGGCTGGTGTTGAAGGTTTTAATAAAGCCAAAAGAACCCCAAGCCATCCTACAAAAAGTCACATTGTTGTAGCTAAAGACGGTGATAAAATTAAAACTATTCGTTTTGGCGAACAAGGAGCTTCTACAGCTGGTGATCCTAAAAAGGGTGAATCTGCTAAAATGAAAGCTAAGAGAAAATCTTTCAAAGCCCGCCACGGCAAGAATATTGCTAAAGGTAAGATGTCAGCAGCTTATTGGGCAGATAAAGAAAAGTGGTAATCACTTTTTATAAATATTAGTAATATTCAAATCAAAGGTCTAAAACAAATGCAAAGTTTTAAGAAACATATTGACGAAGCAGTAGAAATTCGTCACGATCGTTATATGAGATCACACGGAAAAAAAGCCCGCGGCGGGACAGGCATGTGGATGTTTACACATAAAGACCGTGGCGATGTAGATTACAATAATGATAAAGAAGTGCATACTACTAATGGTAAATTCGCAGATGCTGCTAAGTCTGCAAAGGCTTGGGCTAAGAAACATGGGCATTCAGCAGCATATGTAATGGAAGAAGTAGAGCTTGAAGAAGCCTACAAAGCTACTTCAGAAAAATCACAGTTTGGTGGACATCGCGCGCACCTCAAAAATCCACAAGGCAAAACTTCTTATATGGGTGCTGCTGGATACAAGAAACCAGAACATGCAAAGGGTGAAGCACAAGCTTATCATGACGCATACTTTGGCGGTCCTATGAAAGCAAATGAGCGTGGTGCAGAAAGAGCTGTTGCAGCATATAGAGCAAAGCATAAAGAACATATGCATGTTAAAGAAGAAGTAGAACAACTCGAAGAATTGACTGCTTCCGAAAAGAAACTGATTAACCAAATGTATGATAAGAAAGGCAACCTAACACCAATTGGTAAGAAGGTGATGGATGCTGGACAAAAGAAAGAATCAGTTGAACATCTAGACGAGCTTTCACCAAATACTTTGAGTAGATATGCTAAAAAGGCTGATAAGCAAGCAGATAAAGCTTCTGATAGTTATTCTAGAGCAGCAGCAAGGCGTTCTGACTTTGCAAGTGATACACCTGCTATGGCTAAAAATGCTAAAAAGTTTGCAAAGCGCGATGCAGGGGCAGCTTTGGCTAGAAAAAAACTAGCAAATAAAAATGAATCAGTTGAGCTTGACGAATCAGAAATTAACGACATAACAGCTCAATATATTAATGAAAATAATATTACCGTAGACCAGCTTGAAAATATGACTGAAGAAGAGCTTAACGAGTTAATCGGTAAAGCTATTGGCGGTGCATTTAAACTTGGTGCAAAGGCAGCCGTGGGTGCTACTCGCCTTGCAGGTAAAGCGGTTAAAAGAGCATCTACTGCTGGTAGAGCTGCTGCTGCAGAGAAAAAAGCTGATTCTGTAGAAAAGAAAAATAAAGATCGTGAACGTATTAAAGCAGCACAAGATCGTTTGCGTAAAGCAAAAGAAGCCTCACGTAATAAATAAGAATAATAAAAGCCTTTAAAGGAGAAATCAAAATGGCACTATGGGGAAAAACCGATACACTAGCAGACGTTCCAAAATGGTTGGAAACAGATGCTAATAACACAAATGCTTCAAACGATGCTGATAACGCAGTGTTTGTTGACGTTACCGAAGCTGGTGTAGCTGCTAACCGTGCAAAGGGTCTTAAGACTCCAGGTTGGAATCTATATTCAAATGCTGGTGGGCGCCATCGTTCAGAAGTCTTAGTAGCAATGAAAGTCTCAGCCGTAGCAGCTGGTGACCTTGGTGTAACTGGAAATACTGCGGTTGAAGATACAATCGTAGCTGACAGTTAAGTAATATTTTAGAATGATATTGACAGAATCAACCTTTCTGTTGTTTGCATCAAAACATTATGATAATCCTCAATGTTCCGATATATCGGAGTTCGAAGAGGATTTAAAGCGATTCCAATATTTACGAAAGCTTTTTGGTAGATATAGGCAAGACAACGATTTGAAGGAAAGGTTGATTCTTAACCACCTGATTATCATATATAATGTTTTTGGTCCAGAAGCAACTAATATGCTCTTTATGAAGCTGCATGAATTTCATGATTGCTTAAAACCATTTGTGGAATATTTAAATTTCATGCCACAGATCGTTCAATATGACGATGTGGTTTTAAGTTCAGATAATATAGATTCTGATGAATCAATAGTAGAATTACTCAAGGGAATATGACGCATGATCGTCGATCTATTTTTAGTTTATCAATTCATTCGTAGGCTAGCGACATCCTTTGAAAGTTGGGACGCGTATAAAACCGGTGTGATTGATAAAAATGGAAAAGTTCTTGTAAAAAAGAATGATAGAACCAGTGCACAAAAAGAGAGCTGGAAAACATTTGATATTATGATTGCTAATCTTAAGAAGCTCTTAGCAAAGGTTCCTGGTGGTAGCTCTAAAGTTGCATCATATGCAGCTGCTCTATACCTAATTAAAGAATGGAATCATTTCTCAGAGGATTCTTTATTAACTGAAGATATTACTGAAGAACAATTAGAAGAATCATTAGTATTATTTAATGACCGATATGTCAATTATATCCTAATTTCAGAAAATGTCAATAGTAAAGTTAACATAAAACCAGAATTAGAAGAAGAACCAGCAAATAATATTGGAAGCGGTAATATTGCCGGCATGGACGCTGGCCACATGAGTAAAAGTGGTCAAAAGAAATGGACTTCTTCAAACAAATCAAAGAAGAAAAGATTAAGAGATATAATGGGAGATAAAATTCAATGATTACTTTAGAACAATTTAGTGCGATGATTCCGAGAAACAAAGATCCAGAATCTTGGCATAAGGCTGCCGCACCTTTGTTTGAAAAATACGAAATCAATACACCATTACGTATCGCCGGTTTTATGGCACAGTGCGCGCATGAATCAGCAGATTTTACCACACTAGAAGAAAATCTAAATTACAGTGAAAAGGCGTTGAATTCTGTTTTCGGTCGCTATTTCGGAAAAGGAAAAAGAGATGCTAAAGAATATGCTCGCAATCCTGAAAAGATCGCAAACTACGTTTATCAAGATGAATTCAGATCTAAATCTGGCGCTCTTGGCAACACCAATGCCGGTGATGGTTGGAGATTTAGGGGCCGTGGGATTAAGCAGCTTACAGGCCGGAATAATTATACAGCATTTGCAAAGTCAATCGGAATTACCGCAGAAGAAGCAGCAGAATACGTAGCTACTCCCGCGGGTGCTATTGAGTCAGCTTGCTGGTTCTGGGCAACAAATAAACTTGAAAAATACGCAGATGCCGACGACAATTTAGGGTTGACAAAGCGCATTAATGGTGGTACAATCGGTCTAGATGATAGAAATAAGCGTTATGAAGCAGCAAAAGCTATTCTTGGTGGTGCATCTATTCCTAAGAAAGCAGCACCAGCCGCTAAAGCATCTACTGCAGCAAGAACTCTTTCTAAAGGTTCAAAAGGTGATGATGTTGCTAAGATGCAAAAAGCACTCGGTATTACAGCTGATGGCGACTTTGGTTTTGGTACACAAACTGCACTTAAAAAATGGCAGAAAACGCATGGCTTAACAGCTGATGGTATTGCAGGACCTGCTACACAAGCTAAGTTATTTGGATAATAAATAGTACTACAGCAATTAAACAAAGGAGATAAAAATGTCTTTAGAAAAAATCGTAGCGGAAGCAATGGCAGGCCGCCCACTAGAAATGAAAGAAGCGTTCGAAGAAGAAATTCAGACACGCATCCAGACTCGTCTTGAAGAAAAGTATATGGAAATGACCGAGGCGAAAGCTGAGGAAGACGAAGACGAAGACGAAGAAGATATGGACGACGAAGATATGGACGACGAAGATGAAGACGAAGATGAGGAAGACGACAAGTAAGTCGTTTTAATTATATTATGCCTTCATTCATATATGTCGGAATGATTCTTATGGTAGTAGCCGGTGGTGGAGCTTGGTACTACAAGTCTACTCAGGCTACTATCATGGAATTAACTTCTTATAATGCTACACTTACCGCTAATGTGGATAAGTTAGAAGAAGTGAATCAAAAAAACGTTGATACCATTGCTCAAATGCAAGCAAACTTTGAGCGCCAAAGAGAGCAATACGACCAGCTTCAAGCAAGTTTTAACGAAATTCGTTCTCAAAATAATCAACTCAGAGATAGACTAGGTAAGCACGATATTGGTGCGTTAGCAGAAGCTAAACCTGCTTTAGTACAACGAGTTATTAACACCGCGTCAGCAAAAGCATTTAGATGTTTTGAATTGGAATCTGGCGCACCATTGACAGAAAAAGAGAGGAGCGCAGAAAATGCTAAAGCATTTAACAGTGAGTGTCCTTGGATTTATGATGATCTTATCGCTAACGGCGTGCTCGTCCAGTCCAGTACAACCACCGGCGAAGATAGTAACTCAAACTGAGTACGTTACTCCTCCAGCCCCAATAGTACCGAAACCAGATACTCTATCTTTAAGAGATGTAGAATTTATTATTGTTACACCTGAAAATTTCGAAGAAGTCTTTGCTAATTTAAAGGGTGACAAAGTTTTATTTGCTTTAACATCAAAAGGTTACGAAGATATTGCTTTAAATTTAAGTGATGTTAGAGCCTATATTAATCAGCAAAAAAGAGTAATTATCTTATACGAGAACGTCTGGAAAGAATAAATATAGTCAAACGAATGTTATATAATGAAAAGCCCTGTGATTTCCTTCGCGGGGCTTTTCTATTTAAAACCGGAGCTTATAGATGCCTGAACAAGACATTAACTTGAAAACAGACGTTGCGCTGATTCAAAAAGACTTAAAGCAAATCGAAAGATTTTTTACTAAGTTTGATACTGCACTGAATTCTATGTCAGAGCTTTCTAAGCATGTTGCTGTACAGGGTGAAATTTTAAAAAGTCAAGCCGAAAAATTACAAAGCTTAGAAATAAAAATTACTGAGCATAAATTAGATGATATTGAGCGCAATAAGCAGCTCAGCGAAAGATTAGAAGAGCATCGTAAATCGGCTTATGCTGATCACGAAAGACTTGCCAAAGAAAGTCAGTTAAACCGTAAAGAACGTAATGAAGAAATTATGGCACAACTTTCTAAAATGAATGGCGCGCTAGATGCAAAGTTGACAAAATTAGACGGCCGTATTACAATGTTAGAACAGTGGAAGTGGTGGATCATGGGTCTTGGGGCCGTGATAACGTTCATCGCAGCAAATATTAAGTGGTCTGGTCTTTTTTAAGGTTGACACCATTCTAATAATGGTATATAATCTATCTATGTAATGTAACTAACGGTGTACATTATAGCTTTTTTGTGCTATAATGTAACTGTATATAACCACTATGGACACTCTATATTATGGCGGAATTTATTGACATCCAATATGCCCAGATGCTTTCTGGTCGTCTTGAGCATTTCAAAATCAAGCACACAAATCCTTACAAAATCAACTTTCGTTGCCCAATTTGTGGCGACTCTCAAAAGAACCGTTCAAAGGCTCGTGGCTGGTTGCTTGAAAGAGATAATAAATTCTCTTATTATTGCCATAACTGCGGCGCAAGCCAAGGCTTTAACTACTTTCTTAAAACTATAGATCCATTACTTTATAATGATTACATTACTGAAAAATTTGTAGCAAATACAACTCCTAAAGATACTAAAGAAGTCAACCCTGAACAATTCAAATCTAAAGCTCCTGTATTCAACAAAGATCCTCTTAAGAAACTTAAAAAAGTTAGTCAACTTTCACATGATCATCCAGTAAAAAGATATATCACAAAAAGACAAATACCGCCCCAACATCATTATCGTCTTTATTTTGTACAAAAGTTCAAAACATGGATTAACGAGATTATTCCAGATAAGTTTGATCCCGCAAAAATTGGCAAAGATGAACCAAGATTGATAATTCCTTTTTTAGATGAGAATAATAAATGTTTTGGTGTATCTGCTCGTGGATTTGATCCCAACGGAATTAGATATATAACTATTATGTTTGATGAAAGACCGAAAATCTTTGGTCTCGATAAAGTTAATTTTAACGAACCATATTACATTGTAGAAGGTGCTCTTGATAGCATGTTCTTGTCCAATGCTATTTCTATGAACGGTGCGGAAGGTAATGGGAATTCTGCTAATGAATGTGCAATCTACGTTTTTGACGCAGAACCTCGTAATAAAGAAATTCATAAACGCATGGAAAGAGTAATCAAAAATGGTTATAAGATTTGCATATGGCCAGATAATCTTCCAGGCAAAGACATTAATGAAATGTATCTTGCCGGCTTAGATGTTGAAAAACTTATTGAAGATCATACTTATAAAGGCTTACAAGCTGAATTGAAATTCCAAGCGTGGAGAAAAACATGATTAGAGCTATCCTAGCGCACGATTCACAATACGGAATAGGTAAAGACGGCGATCTGCCTTGGCCAAAGAATAGTGAAGACTTGAAATGGTTTAAGGAATGTACAACTGGCTGTACTGTTATGATGGGTCGTAAAACTTGGGAAAGCCTGCCATTTAAACCATTGCCTAACAGAATTAATGCAATTGTAACATCTCAGAATATTGAAGGTGCTCTTGGATGCGTTGTTGCTGACATGAAAAGTATGCTAGAAATCTTGCCTGAAATGAAAGCTCAAAAAGATATTTGGGTTATTGGTGGAGCACAGTTGATAGAAAGCATGTTACCGTACATAGATGAAATTTGGTTGAACAACGTAGGTGGAGATTATAATTGCAATACATTCTTGCCATATAGAAAAATACAAACGTTGTTTCAACTTAACGACACTGAAATAAAAAGCTTTGGAACAATTAAAAAATACTATAAAAGAGCGAGAGTCAAGCACCGCGATTTTATCTATTAATTATTTGGAGAATAAAATGAGCAAAATGATGATGAATCCGGCTGATGTAAAAGTAATTGCATCAATTGTCGAAGAAAATAATATTACTGGAAACTTTGATCTGGTTTATCACGATACTAGTGGTATTGGATATTCTATTGATTTGGTTTATGAAACTGAAGTAAATGGTCGATCAGCAAAAGTTACTATCCCAGTCTGTGGAACGGAAAACTGGTAATGAAACAATATCATAAACTATTAGAAGATATTCTCGAGCATGGTGAAGATGTAAATGATCGTACTGGGACTGGTACTCGATCAATCTTTGGATACCAAATGCGCTTTAATTTGCAAGATGGATTTCCTGCAGTAACAACTAAAAAGCTTGCTTGGAAATCTGTAGTAGCAGAATTGCTTTGGTTCCTTGAAGGCAGCACCGATGAACGCCGTCTTGCTGAGCTTACATTTGCAAAAGACCGTACTGAGCTTATTGATAAGAATACTATTTGGACAGCAAACGCTAATTCGCAGGGTAAAGAACTAGGTTATCCAAACACAGATTTTAAGAAAGATCTTGGCCCAGTCTACGGATATCAGTGGAGAAACTTTGGTGGATCTTCTTGGATTCGTGATAGTGACAACACTGGTTTTGACCAGATCAAATGGCTTATTAAAGAAATTAAATCTAATCCCGATTCAAGACGTTTGATTTTGTCAGCGTGGTCTGCAGATCAAATTGATCTTATGGCATTGCCACCTTGCCACACTATGGCTCAATTTAGAGTTTATAACGGTAAACTAAACTGCCAGATGTACCAGAGAAGCGCTGATGCATTTCTTGGTGTACCCTTTAATATCGCCTCATACGCTCTCCTAACACATCTGATAGCACTAGAGTGTGGCCTAGAGGTAGGTGATTATGTCCATACAATTGGCGATGCTCATATTTACAATGATCACTTTGATCAAGTAAAAGAACAGCTATCACGAGAAGAATACCCGCTCCCAACATTGAATATTGATGAAAAATTTAATTTGCAAGATGGATTAGTTACTTATGGCGAATTCGATCTAGATAGTGTTAATAAATTTAAGTTGACAAATTATTTAAGTCATGATACTATTAAAGCTAATATGGCAGTATAAATATTGTTTACCAGATGAAGAAGTATATTATAAGGAAGAAGCATGATTCAAGTTATCCAAGTTACAAAGCGTGATGGTTCAAAAGAACCGCTTGATGTAGAAAAATTACATAAAGTAGTATTCCACGCGTGTGACAATATCACCGGTGTCTCACCAAGCGAAGTCGAAATTAAAACACAAATTCAATTCTACAGCGGAATGAAGACTTCAGAAATCCAAGAAACTCTAATTAAAGCAGCCGCAGACCTTATTAGCGAAGAAAATCCGAACTATCAATTTGTCGGTGGTCGTCTTATTAACTACGGTTTACGTAAAGAAGTTTACGGCGGGTATGATCCAATTCCTGTTAAAGAGCTGGTTACGTTGAACATCGACCGTGGATTCTATGATCCAGAGCTTTTGTCGTATTATGACGATGAAGAGTGGGATAAAATCAATAGCTTTATTAAGCATGATCGAGATGAGCATCTAACATACGTTGCTATGGAGCAACTTCGTGGTAAATATCTTGTTCAAAACCGAGTAACTGGTGAAATCTTTGAAACACCTCAGATGTGTTATATTCTTATTGCGGCTGTACTATTCCATTCGTATCCAAAAGAAACTCGTTTACAGTATGTGAAGGATTACTATGATGCTATTTCTCTCCACGATATCTCTCTCCCTACTCCTGTTATGGCTGGAGTCA
>OCVQ010003087.1_pt1 | contig 10224 bp, 5 predicted proteins | sample 1539061 | NCBI WGS metagenome assembly OCVQ01 (sample SAMEA3355526, study PRJEB22509) | marine metagenome | biome: marine; feature: river plume; material: water | place: USA | collected 2010-08-08 | depth 0.5 m | reverse complement strand
CTACGGCGATGGCTCTGAAGGTTACTTCTCTGCTATCGAGAATCGTGGTATCGTTAACACTGGTGGTGTTTCTTCATTGACCGACTTGGACGCTTTGATTGTTGCTTTGGACAAGCAAGGTGCTGCTGCTGAGTACGCTGTGTATGTTAACCGCGCTCAAGATCTTGATTTTGACGATATGATTGCTGCTGGCATTGGCTCTTCTTTGACGAGCGGTGTTATGACGCAATTCGGTTCATTCAATAACAGCCCCGAAATGGCTGCTCACTTGGGCTTTGCTTCATTTATGCGTGGTTCTTATGGTTTCCATAAGCACTCTTGGAAGCTGCTCAACGAGCCTACTTTGTTGGCTGATTCTAAGTATCAAGGTGTAATGATTCCTTTGACGCAAGTTGCTGATCCCCGCACTGGCACGAAGGCTCCCGCTTTGGAGATGAACTACAAGGCAACCAATGGCTACTCTCGTGAGATGGAGCACTGGATGACTGGTTCTATCTTGGGTGTGACCAACACCAACGATGACTCTTTGCAGTTTAACTACCGCTCTGAGTGCAACTTGGTTACTCGCGCTGCTAACCAGCACGTATTGTTGAAGTCTGCCTAATTAGGCGCTTAGGAGACGGGAGGGGCTTAGGCCCCTCCTTACTCTCCAACTTATTTTTTACTGTTTTAATTCTATTCAATTATGGCACGTCCATCAAAGGCCACTGCAGCCAAAACAGCAGAAACACTTGATCGTAAGACTAAGGTCTATACAATCCCCAGAGGAGCAGGCATACTGTTCCGCATCAAAAGCGACGCTATTATCTACGATAATGAAACTGGTCGCAACCGTCAAATCCGTTACTGCCCAAATGAGCCGTCAGTATATGCAGACGAGCAAAGCTCTAATGCCATTCGTGCTCACGTATTGTTCGAGGAAGGCATTCTTGCTGTTCCCGCCAATCAGGCAAACCTTCAAGAGTTTTTGGACTTGCATCCAATGAATAAGGCCAATGGTGGCGGAACCTTTGAAATTGTCAATACAGAAGCTAAAGCTGAGGTAGACTTGGATAACGAGTTCTTGCTTCACGATGCGGTTTCTTTGGTTCGAAACAAGAGCATTGACGAACTGATGCCTGTTGCTATCTATCTCAATATGGATACCAACCAGAAAAACGCAGAACTAAAGCGTGAGCTTCTTATGGAGGCTAAGGGCAATCCTAAGCGTTTCATTGAGTTGTTTGACAATCCCACCGTACAGGTGCGCGCAATCATCAAAAAAGCTGTTGACTTCCAGATCCTTAACAGCAAAGAGGATGGAATGTATTGGTTCGACAGCAATCGTTTGATTGTCGCTACACCAGTAGGACAGGACACCATCAAGGTTATGACACAGTTCTGCCTCACGGAAAAAGGAGGAACAGCTTTGGAATCTATTAAAGCTGAGCTTGAAAAAGCAGAATTGTAACGTATATTTACATATGTGATTCAGGGTTCTCCTGTTTTTCATAGTGTGTTGTTGTGATTGAGGCCGCCCAAAAGCGGCCTCTTTCTATTTACTATCTTTGTGTAAATACTTTAGCTACAATGGCAAGCGTAAACCGAGTATATTCAGCACTTAAAGATTTGGTCAACAAGGACCAACGAGGCTTCGTGACTCCTGCTGTTTTTAACAGCTTTGCTTCCGTTGCTCAGATGAACATTTTCAATAAGTTATTTGAAGATGCGGCATTGAACAAGCGTATTCGTAATGCGCAGTCCGATGCTGGACGAGATAAGTCTCGTGTCAAACAGGCAAACGAAGACCTCTCTGCATTCTCAAAGACATCCACCATCTCTCTGACCACAGGAGTAGGAGACAAGCCCAGCGATTTAGCTCGCATCATTTCTATTATTACCACAGATTCTCCCGCTAAGAACGTGGAGATTGTATACGACGAGGAGAAGATTGACTATATCCTTCGCTCCACTCTCTCAGCACCCTCTACGAGCTTTCCAGTTGTACTGATTAGCTCTGACGTTCAGGTGTTCCCGACGAGCCTTGCAAGCGTTAAGATGCGCTACTACAAGCAGCCTCAAGGAATCAATCCAGTGAGCGGAGCTAAGGTCACTACACAGCCTCGCTTTGGCTACACGGTAGTAGCAAGCAAGGAGGTATACAGCGCAGCGAATAGTGTTGACTTTGAATTACCAGAGCACTACTTTGCTGAGCTCGTTATTGAGATGGCTAAACTCATTGGCGTGAATCTACGCGACCAAGACGTGTATGCCTTCAGCGCTAACGAACAAAAAATGGCTTAATAGATGGCGCAGAATACTATATCACTTGAGCAGATTGTTACAGACTTTGTCTTTTCAATGGACAGCGATGACTTCGCTAACAACGCATCAGATACTGTCGTTCGGAACTTAGCCCTTCGTGGTATCCGCGAGATGGGCTTTGATATCTTAAAGCGCATCAAGGCAGCTAATCTTGCTGTCAGCGCCACAAACACCGTAACATTACCTGCAGACTATGTTGACCTCGTTACAATTGGAGTTGTTGGAGAAGACGGGCTTGTTTATGTCTTTGGAGAAAACAAGAATAAGAATCTTTTGGCTAACAACTCTGGAGATTTACCCGATTATCTTTTGGGATATAGCGACTTTATCTATCGCAACTTCGTAAACTCCACCACTGATGGACGACTTTACGGATACGGAGGTGGACACTACAGCGGCGAGTACCGCATCAATATTGAAGAGGACCGCATTGAGCTCACTCTTGGAACAGGCGTAGCAGAGATTTACATTGAATATATCGCTGATGAAGCGCTTGCTACGAACCCTTCTGTTCACGCATACGCTGAACAAGCTGTACGTTCTTACATCTACTATAAGCTTATAGACCGAAAGAGCAATGTTCCAGCAGTAGAAAAAGCTCGTGCTCGTCAAGAATATTACAATGAGCGCCGATTGGCTAATGCTCGTCTGAAATCATTTAGCAAAGAGGAAGCTCTTAAGACTATTCGCAAGAATTTCAAGCAATCGCCAAAGGCTTAATATATGGCTGTAGATAAAATTGTTCCTAAGTACCTCAACAAGGAGGATGATGTACGCTTAGTCAAAAACATCGAGATGACGGACGCTCTAAACGTCCGAATATCTGCTGAGATGAATGGCGATGGGGGTGTCATCAAGAATGCTTATGGTAACGAAGCTGTTTCTTTTGCTGCTGGCGTAAACTGGCAGGACAAGACTCACGCACTACCCTCTGGAACAAACAAGGTCATTGGATCTGTTGCAGACCTTAAGGATGGCATTGTCATCTTCTTTGTTTGGAACGCCAATGGAGACCACAGCATCTATCGCTTTAGCACAGCCTCTGATGTCGCTGAACTTGTATACCGAGATTCCGTTCTTGAGTTTCAGGCGGACAGCTTCGTAAAAGGAGACGTAATCAGAAACTTGTCTCAGGACTCACTTCTTTACTTCACTGATGGCATTTCATCTCCGAAGAAAATAAACGTCTCTCGTGCCATTAGAGGGGGCTATTCGAGCGTCTTAAGCAATGGAACGGACTCCGAGAAGCTTGAGTTCATCACTCTGGCTAAAAAACCACCACTTGATCCGCCTACTTTTTCCTTCTTTACGGATACAACTGTACAAGAAAATAACATCTACGAGAATACGTATCAGTTTGCATATCGGTACGTATATCTTGACGGAGAAGTGTCGGCTATTTCAAAGTATAGCGAATTAGCCGTTAGCCAACAGCAATTACGTGATGGCCTGATTACGGATGAGCAAAAGCTTGAAAACAACGCAATCCGAGTAGCCGTAACCACGAGCGTTGCGGATGTACGCCGTATTGAGGTTCTTGCCCGCAATGGCAATACTGGCGCTTGGTTTATCATTGATGAGATTGGCAACCCCTCTCTTTCGTCTGAGGCTACTTTGTACACAGACTTCAAGAACGACCAGCTCTACCGTTTTATTTCTACGACAGATTCAGACAAGCTTTATGATGCTGTCCCGCTAACGGCTCAGTCTCAAACGATTTCTGGAAGCCGTTTGTTTTTGGGTAACTACACTGAAGGCTATGCCAACCAAAAGAACGACATTGCTCTTTGGCCTAACTATGATATCCGCCCAATAGTAGAAAACGTAACTGTTTCTCGCGCAGGGAATCCACAGAACGAAATAAAGAAAATTAACTTTGATTTATCCTCAATCAGCACGCCACTTGCTGCTGACAGTGTATTGAATATTGACTTTTCATACGACTTTGGAAGGCTTCAATTCTACTATGCTGGCGGCCTTGTAAACTGGATTGAACTTGATGATGACCTCATTGAGTTTAATGCTGGTGCACTTATAGATAATTACATCAAAGTAGACTGCACTCCGCTGTCAGTAAACGAATCAATAATTGTTCAGGCTGGCGCAACGGAAAGCGACATTGCGGATATAATTTCAAACGTAATATCTGGCGTATACAATGTATACTTCAGCTCTCAATATAAAATCATTGACGGAGGAATACCGTATGCTACATACCTAACTGATGTAAAGGTTATCAATGGCAAGCCAGATACCTATAGATATTTATTCTTTAAAGGTAACGGAGAACTTGAACTATCCAATAATGGATATTCCCCTGCAACGTCTACACAGCAAATGCTGTTTGAGTTTAATGCCTGCAATTTTGTTCCAGATAAAGCTTGTAAGGCTAAACTTTTTGGCACTGTAAATATTCCAGACTTAGACAGGGAGGTAAATCTTGGAGTTACCCCAACTCTTGTTTACAGCGGAGATAACGGATCATTTACCGCGTACACATCAACAGCAAAAGAAGACGTTGGTGAAGATGAACAGATAGTTGTTGGAAATGGAAGCACCAGTGTTGTCGCACACAAATCAGATAGCATTGATGGAGACGTATTGTATTCATCTACATTTATATCTGCTGGCATTTCTGGGTATAAAGGTTTTAAATCTGGAGCATCTCACAACTTGGGAATCGTTTATTATGACGATCGAAACCGCGCTTCTGGCGTCCAGCGTGCTGGAAAGGTGTACCTTGACTGGTATGGTGACAGAGAAAACAAAGGTGTTTCAAACATCGTTATGCGTATTGCCAACTCAGCTCCAGCTTGGGCTCGCCGCTGGTCTCCCGTCTATGTAAAGAAGGGTAGCGTAGATGAGTTTCTGCAATACTCTGTAATACAGGGGTTTAGCGTTACAAACCCAAGCGCTAAAAATGCATCTATAAGCACCTCACAGCAGGATGTTATCTATATATCGTTTAGGTCTCTCGAAGGCAAGGACAACTCATACAAAAAAGGCAAAGATGCAAACCTTGAGTATTCTTTTGTAAATGGGGATAAGCTTCGTGTGGTTTCATATAGCGGCTCATCATTCCCTACTGCTGTTGACTTTAAGGTTGTAGGATATGTTAATCTTGCAGACGATCAGGATACAAACCCAATCCTTAATTCAACGAACGATGATACAATATACAATACCACTGGATGGTTCTTGGTTCTTGAAGATAAAGATGTATCTGGATTTAGCAAAAGTGATATCATAAATTCCACAGACAACTGGGATGATAAATGTATTGTAGAAATTTACCGCAAACGTAAAGAAGCAACCGAAGAAGTATACTACGAAATCGGTCGCTCATATGATGTAAACGTAAATGGAGTAATGGCTGGAGACAGAACATCTATTCCAGTATACTCTATCCGCTGTGAAGTAGAGCGCCCATTGCAGTTCAGAAGCGACTATATTATGTACGCTGGAGACATTATGTCTGATGGTAGTGGCAACAGCTTCATTGTAACAAACGTACACGCATCAACCAGCGGTTCATATAACTACTACATCTATGCTAACCTTTTAAGTGGTTCGTTTGGCGCCGCGTCTACATATACTGTAAACATACAGAATTCAACGGATTGCGTTGTTCAGCTTGACGAAGGAGATATCTACTTCCGCTTGCGTCAATTTAGATATGGAAAGAACGCAAATTCCTCAAACTATCTCGTGCGATATGCTGAGGCTTCAAACGTATCTGACTTTTTTACTTCAAGCAATACATCAATTGGGCGGCCATTTACTGTCCAGCCTGATGCAAAAACAGTTTATCGAACTGGCTCTGTAACCTACTCAGATCCTTTCTTGATTGACATTCAGACCAATGGTCTTTCTTCTTTCAATCCTACGCTGGCAAACTTCTACGACCTAAACTACGTTCACGGATCGGTACGCTATATGCACAACCGCGACGACAGTGTCGTGTTCCTGCAGGACAAGAAGTGTGGTCTGTTCCCCGTGAACAGAAACCTTGTGGAATACTCAGACGGAGCGCAGTCTCTTGCTGTATCTACCAATGTTGTTGGAACTCCTCAGTACTATCAAGGGGACTTCGGTGTAAACGACAACCCAGAGTCTGTTGCTGTTGAGTCTGGGCGCATTTACTTTGCTGACATTCGCAACGGGAAGGTTGTGCGCATCTCTCGTGATGGCATTACGCCAATTAGCGAGCAGGGAATGGATTCCTACTTTAAGGATTTGTTCTCCGATATCGTTGAGGTAGCGTCTGTAAAACGTGTCGTTGGAGGCGTTGACGAAGAGGCTGGAGAATACATTGTTGCTGGACCACCCGTATATACTTCAACGATTACAATTGATGGAGATGGGTTAGCTGTTGGGACAGCATTCCAAGAGCGCGTATTGGACGATGGAGGTACATTTGAAGGGCTCGCTTGTTTCGCAAGTGCTGCAAACGTATTGTTCCAAAATCCTGTAGCTACCTATACCCTTCAGGTTGCATCTGATGGCTCTGTTATTTACGGAGGCGTTGATTACGATGACGACATCATTTTCAAGGCGGACACTGAATACAGAAGCTTCAATGACATCTGCGATACATTTGACAATAGCATCAATGCTGTCATCTTCTTGGATCGTCTTGCCGACGGACAGCCAATCATTATCGGAGAAGAGTATATTGGAACAACGCCAACAACATTGTATGGAATTGCTACCAATAGCACCTACGATTTCTTTGTGATGGTAACTATTGATGTTGCTCGCGGCACGTTTGTATTTGACAACAGCTGCGGTGACTATGATGGAACTATTGGAAGCGCAAGCCAAACGCTTGATTCCTTTACTGTAGCATATAACACTGATGCGTCCGTCTGGAATACTCGGTATTCATACATTCCAGAAAACATTACCTGCATTGACGACACCCTTTACACGTTCTATAATGGGGCTATGTATAAGCACTACAGCGGAGCAAGTAGGTCTACATACTATGGCTCTCAAGACGGCTCAGTTGTGGAGGTTGTTGCTGGATTCAATCCGTCAATGGTTAAGACCTATGAGTCCATCAGCCTTGAGGGAACAGCCGCTTGGGATACCACCATTACCAATACTGACCAAAGCGCAGTCATTGCAGATACGGACTACGATCAGCGTGAACGCAACTGGTACGCTTATGTGCCTCGCGATAGCTCAGCTAATACTGGAACAACGACAATCACTGCTTTGAGCGGAAGCTCTGAAGTGTTTGCTCTTGGAGCTGTCGGTTCGGTATCTGGTTCAGATATTGTATTTACGTCAGATATCAGCTATATTACATTCCCGATTGGCGCTACCTTGTATAAGGTTAGTGGATCAACTCTTGTAAGCATTGCCAATACAATTTCTGGTATCTCAAATGAGACCACCATTACTTGTGGATCTGCTGTTGCGGGTGTTATTGCTGGAGATGAAATTGTAGCCATTGCAAACGGAGCCATCGAAGGAGACCAAATGCGGGACTACTATGCACAGATTCGCCTCACAAATGATTCACAGACTGAGATTGAATTGTACGCTGTAAATGCTGTATTTGCTAAGTCAAACCTTGCTAACCAATTAGGACAATAATAATTACCTTTGTATTATGCGCTCAAAGAAGAATAAGGAAACAAAAAAATACGCTGTAGGAGGCGTAGTAGCTGGACTGGCTGGTCTTGGGCAGATAGGCTTGGGTGCTTACCAGATGTATCAGGGCCAACAGATGGCTAAGGACATTAAAGAGGCATCTACCGCCCGTCCTTCAGAATATGCAGAGATGCTTAAGCTTTCCCGTCAGGCAGACCTTGAGCGCAAACGCCTTGAGGAGCTTAATCGCACATTGGCTACTGGCATTGGCGCCGCCCAACAGGCAGGTGGTCGAGCTGTAGTGGGAGCACTTCCCGCAATGGTTCGCGCTGGAGATGTTGGAGCACAGAATATTCTTGCACAACGTCAAGCCGCTCAATTGGCTGCTCTTCAATTTGGAGCCGCAGGTGCAGAGAAAGAAATTGGCCGCGAAATGATGCGCGAGCAACAGCAACGTATGGCCGCTCAGGCAGCTATGGAAGGCGGCCTTCAGAATATCGCTGGAGCTGTTGGTGGCATTGGCAAGGCAGCCGTTCTTGGAGCGTTTGGCGAAGGAAAACAGCAAGAAGCCCTTCTCCCTATTGATGCCTCATCAAAAGAAATGGACATTCAGGGATTGAGCGAGGCTATTTCCGTAGAGCAGCCCGCTTCTATGAGCGGCCGAATTCTTCGTCAGTCTGATTACGCTCCAGCATTTGAAGAACTTATGACGCCAGAACAGCGACGCGCTGCCCAGCGCAACCTATTCATCGGCAAAAACGGAGGTATGATGACTGGGGGCAAATTCGATCACAAGACAAACCCGATTGACATTGTGCAAAAAGGAAAGAAGGTTGGAGAGATGACTGGCGGAGAGGTTATCTTGAACCCCGAACAGCAAAAGAAACTAAGTCAAGAGAGCGCCTACTTCCGTAGCCTCCTTAAGAAATTCAATAAGAAGAAGTAATGGCAAAGGTCGTACCCAGTGGCGTAATACAACTCCCAGACTTTGCTCAACTTGACTACAATGTCAAGCAGCAAAAGCGTCAGGAGCAATTGCAGTTTGACGAATACCTTTCTCAATTTGGCGAGATGCAGGGCAATTATCTTGCTGCCGATTTGGAAGCTGTTCAGGGGGCTTACGATAATGTAGAAAACATTATGGATAAGCTTGCTGCTAATCCAGATGACATCTCTTTACGTCGTGACCTCCGCAATGCTTTTGGACAGTACTCTCAGGTTGCTGGTACTGCTCAATTCTTGGCAAACAACAACCGAGAACAGCGTGCGCTCTATGCTACCAACCCAGACAACTTCTCTTTGACGAGTGATGAGGCTATGGGCCTTATTGACAATGATGCTCGCGTTAAGCGTAACACCGAGCAGATTATGTCGTTGGCATCAAATCCTTTGGCGCTTCCTATGGCATACCGATACCAGCTTGGCAGCCCAACCGAAGTTGCCGATGAGATGTTTAAGGATTTTTCTCGTATTGATAAAGACTTTATCAAGAATGACGGAAGCTATGACCAAGACAAGATTACTCAGTGGGGTAATGAATGGTTAGCTGCCCGCTATATTGACCCAGAGCAAAAGCGAAATGCTATCGCCTACTCTGCGCTTCGTCAAGGAAAGATTGGTCGAAATGGAAAACTTACTGGTCGTCAAGACTTAGATCGTTTAGATGCCCCAGAGTTTGAGTTATTCAGAGACCCGTTGCTTGGAGATTACAACAATCAAACCATCGGTGCGTTTATGGCTATCGTTCCTCAGAAAGGGGTATCCGATTACCAAATTAACCAAGACCGCCTTCGTCTTGCAGCTCAGCGTAACAAAGCTATTGCAGACAATAAATTCTTCAACTTAACTGCTGGACGCTATACGCTGTCGGACAGGACATTCAATCCAACAACTGGAGAGACTATTCAGACGGATCAGAAAGGTCGTGGATATATGTTCCCCATTGAGGATATGCCAATTAAAATGGCTGACGGAAGCCAGATTACTGCATTTGGTAAATTTGGAGACAAAGAATATGTAGTGAGAACCGTAAAGGAAACACGCCTTAATCCTAATACTGGGGAAAAGGAAACAATCCTTAAAGAGCAAGCCCAGCCCGCCACAACAGCAGACAAGGCTGCATTGAATCGCGCATCTGATGGCTTGTATGATGTATATATGCAAAGCATTACATATACTGGTGAAGCTAAGAAGCAAGAACAACAAGCTCAAACTGGTGCGTATGATTTCTCTATTGGAGAGAATATCGTATACGGGGCACCACAGCAAATCGGTGATGGGGGGATGATGTCTGCGGCAGATATTGAAGCTGTTATTCCA
>OCVQ010003086.1_pt1 | contig 10224 bp, 22 predicted proteins | sample 1539061 | NCBI WGS metagenome assembly OCVQ01 (sample SAMEA3355526, study PRJEB22509) | marine metagenome | biome: marine; feature: river plume; material: water | place: USA | collected 2010-08-08 | depth 0.5 m | reverse complement strand
ATTGTTCTTCTAATATTACAATCTTCTTTACCTTATCTGTTTTCTCTTTTCTTAAGCCCATTTTTTACATTGATTTAAAGGCACTTGACATAATGTACCTTGATTTTTAATTAGTGGGTTTCCATTCGTATGAATACCAAATACTACTTTGACTTGATCCTCATATATTCTTATCTTATCTCCCTTTTTGATATGCATATGCTTCTTCTAATGTTATACCTTCTTCCTCAGGTCTGAATCCAACTATCAACCCATCATCATTAACATCCAACTCATCTAACTCACCATCAAACCAACAGTCCATATGATAATGAGCCCACCAACCATTCATTTTTAGATATGTTGCTTTCTCTGTTCTAGTTAAAGATTCCATATTTAACCATTTGTAACCATAATAGCTAACACCAATAAAATCCCAAACCAACCTATTACTATAAGTGTTGGAATAACATGATCTTGTATTATTGAATTTTTCATATTTTTTTTAACATTTACTTTCATCATTATCGTCAAATCTTTCTACATCAATATCTTCATCGTTACCTCCTTCATTATTAATTAGAATATCAATTAATTTATCATTGTCTATTTCCAAATTAAATATATCCTCTTCAAGATTTTCAATTTGAGCTTTGTATTCTAATTCTTTATTTCTAAGTTTAGAGTATGCATCATAAATTACTGCTACCAAAACAATCACTAGCACTAATATCACTATTTTTAACATTTGGGTTTCGTTCATTTCTATCATTTATATATCATTTAATAATCCTCCATTAGTACCATTTGTTAATTTAACAGATACTAAATCAGATATGTTTAAGTTAGGGATAATTTCTCTTAATGCTTTAGCCGTTCTATAATCAGCACTACTCCACTCATCCCAATAAGTGTAGTCAGAATATTTAGTTGGGAAACATATATTAACCCCACTTAATTGTTTATGTACAAATGGATAACCTATTCTATACATTCCAAGTCTAAAATCATCAGGAATTAAATCACCATTAGGGTAAATAAATCTAAAAACGTGGAGTGTATCCTCATCATTACTATTAATTTCATCCACTACACTCTCTAATGTAGTATTCTCATTTAACTGATCATCATCATCAACATACATTACCCAACCTGGTAAAAGTGCTTTTTCAGCTATTTTTAAATACCAATTATAAGGAGCATGTGTGCCATATTCTCTCCAAGTAACATCACCTGTACTGTGAGTATCAATCTTACCTACTTGATATTTGTAAAATGATGGTTCCACAGGTTTATGTTCATCAACAAATCTATTATTACTATGATCATTGTAATGATCCAAAACTTGATAATCTAAAAACTCATGATCGGGGTTTAAGTAATTATCAGTTTTGACATTATGATTCCAACTTACTACTAATCCTTTAATTTTGGATTTGTGTGGAACTTTAACTAATGTAATATCTTTATAATGTTTTAACTTATCATACATTTCAGGTGTTTCATAAGTCACAATATGATTAACATTAGTGTATGTTTGGTTATGTATAGATTCATAGCACAATTTAAAGAAATTAATGCGAGATGCTCTAGTAATAATATTAATAATTGGTTCTTCCATCCTACCCATTTAACCTACACATTACCATAAATAAATTTACAAGTGTCAATATAATAACTCCTACTACGCAAACCAAAACCACTTTAGAAGCAAATATATCATCCCTAATTTTTTTATCACTATCATAATAAGGATGTTTATCTTCATAAGCAGATGGTGATGGTAAATCTGAGTAATGGCAATAGTCCTTTACATTTTCTGGGATTTCACTTTCATCTTTCCATCCCCATTTCTTACGGTCGTATTTTCTACCTTTTTTATTTTCTACCATTTATATTATCGTATTACTTCAATAAATCCTTCTTCTTTTATATCATTAGTAGCAACACGCATAACTAATCTATACACAAATGTTGATCCACTAACATTAGAACCCCAATGTGTACCATCCCAATATTGATTAGAATCTCTGGTTTCAAAAATCACTTGTCCATTTCTAGCATAGACCTCTAATAGGTAATCTGAAATACTTAATGTATCATCAAACATAGGCTTCCAAACATCATTTAATCCATCACCATCCGGAGTGAATGCATTTGGAATGTAAACTTCTTGTGCGGATGCTGTTACTCCAACAAACATTGCCGCTATTACTAATAACTTCTTCATATTATAACTTATTTTCATTTTTACTGTATTTTAATAGATTAATTAGTTCAGTTAATAACTTAACATCTTTGAATTTAATCCCATCCGCTTCAAATATTTCTGCAACCCATTCTCCATCTTTCACCTCATCATTTGCTTGAGTAATAAAAGCTAATCCGGTTGTTATATCTAGTGTATAGTAATAGAATGGATTGTCCGAGTCTTCTTCTAGTTGCTTCTCAAAACCTAATTTTATTAATTCTTGTTCACTCATAAAATCTTTTTATTTTTCATCTTATTTCTCAGTTGTATTAATTATTCCACCTATAATTTTAGTATCAGCTAAGTGATCAAATTCTCCATATGTATGGATTCTCAAACCTGTTGGAATCTTTTCAAAATTATGAACACATAACCCACTAAAATCTTCAATTCCAAGCACCTCACCTAAACTATCATGTACCTTTATCATAGGTCCCCCTTCAGGGTCTATAAATTCAATAATTTCAACGTCTGGGTATAATAGATGAGCATATTTTTTATTATAAGATCCTGGTCTTTCAGATTTCCCATTTACTCCCTCAATCACCTCATGAATTACTTCCTTAAATTCATCAATAAACATTGGGTAATCACCCTCACCAAGAGTGTTTATATCCTTACAATATTGTTGATATGCTTTTTTATAAACCATTGGATGAGACATTCGAAAGTTTTTAAACTCACCTTCCCATAAAATAGTATCTCCTTCTTCTTTAGTAAATGTATAAACATCACCATTTCTATTTGTATATTTTTCCATATTATCTTTCTAGTATTACACTTGAATATACGAAAGAGATTTGGATAAACCAAACCTCCTTCACATTATTTTTATTAAAATTCACTATTTAAAGGTGCTGTACCTAACCATCCAACATGATTTTTCTGGTTTAAGCTGAAAAACAACTTATTCATTTCACCACCTCTTCTATTCTTACTAAACCATATAGCTCTTTGATTATCTTCTTGGAACTTTATGTGTGCCATTGCTGTTATCATGTGTTTAAATCTGTTTGAACCAGCAAACTCACCACCTTTAGTAACTTGTTGGATAATCATAAAGTTGGTATTTCTTTTTTCTTTATTACCACCTTTATTATGCTGCTCAAATAAATTTAACAATTTAGTTTCTGCATTCTTCATAGTACCACCATGAAAATCAGTAACAGCAACTGCAAGTTCAGCAAATGAATCTACTAATACAGAATCAAAACCTTCACTAAGTATAGCTTTTATAACAACTAATGGATCATGCTCAATAAAATCACCCATAAACAATATAGGTAAATCACCAAACTTAGGAAATCTTTTAACCATTCCTACCATATCAATCTGATTCATTTCACCAGATATAAACAATGTTTTACTACCCTTTGCTTTCATATTAGCAAGCATATCTAATAAAACTGTAGTTTTACCAACACCTGGATCACCAACAAATGCAACATTGGTACCTTTCATCATACCACCTTCACTTGAAAGCAAAGCATCGATTTTAGTTCCTGTTTGCATTGGAACAAATAATTGAGGATCAAACTCAAAATTATCCATTTTCATAGTGGTTGGTTTGAATCTTGTTTCAACACCATTACCTACTAAAACTTGCTTTCTTGGTCTACCTCTTTTAACTTTTTCTAACATAACCTTTATTTTTTTTAGGCTCGCGCCTCATTTACCCTGTAAATATACGAACGCTATTTGGCTTCTCCAAGCCCTTGCGCGGAGTCTTTAACTCTTTCTCCAACAACTTGTGATGGATTATTAATAGGGGGAATATCTCCCAAAAAACCCGCATTTAAAAACTCAATAAATGCTTCTTTAAGTTCACTAAACTCATTTTTTAATTCTTTGGCTTCTTGCTCAATAGCTTCTAATTCTAATTCTTCAATTTTATTCATAACCTTAATTCCTTTATGCCATGAATATACGAACGAGGATTGGCTTCTCCAAGTCCTTGCGCGGAAGTCTTTTATTTATTTTTTAAGATCAAACACCATATGTCTAATTTCAGCAGCAAATACAGATGAATGTGAAAATTTAACACGAGGGGGGAGAGTATTACCCTTAGAATGGTAACCTTCCTTCCAAAATTTAATTGATCTATCAGCTATCATTTCATCTTCATCATGACTGCCATCTAATGGTATTAACTTTTTTTCATCAATATCATTAAATGATGAAATATGAAATATACAAATATTCTCTGAGGTATATGCTATAGAATTGATTGTAAAATCAAAATTTTTAATTCTTTCAGTAGGATCTGATAGGGTATCTGTACTTACATCAATTATATTATTTAAATATTTAAATTTTAAACCATAAGCAGTCTCCATTTCTAGCACCCATCCTAATTCACCTAACCTATCTATTAAAGCTTGGAGATCTTCTAATGTTTTACAACCTATATCATAGTCATTTGGTATTTTACCTTGATATAAGTCTCTAATACAACCACCATAAAAATAATAATCTAACCCTGTTAAACTATTCATTAATGGGGTTAAATGTTTTCTAATTAATTGTAAATTTAAACTTAATTTCATAATATATAACCGTGCATTAATCCTTCAGTTCCCCAAAAAGAATATTTACCAAATACCTTTAACTCCTCAGAGGTTGGTTTCCAAAGATGAGCATCAACAAAAAATCTAACTGGGGTGTCAGGGTATTCTTCTTTAATATTTTTATTTTTACTTTTTAAATGTTTATAAGTAGCTTCATTAAAATACACCACAATTTCATCGTATTTTTCGCGAGGATTACCGTTATAATTCAATGAATGATCATAGAATAACTCATTTAGTAAATGCTTCTCATATGGCCAAATATCCGCTTTTATAAAATTCACATTTTTTGAAGAGGTTGATTTATTAAAATTACTATTATAAAAAGCCCAAGATAATCTATCAATAGGAAGATATTTTAAATCAAAAGTACATTTATCTTTATTATCTAAATCAGGAAATTTCCCTTCTATTCTTAATCTTTCTCTTTCAATATCTTTATTTTCCTCAGTTGAATACTCTCTCTTAGAAATTGAATCACCACTATAATTGTAAGTATAAAGTTCTCTAGGTAGAAATAATACTTTACCTCTAGCTTCAATATGTCTCCAAATATTAGTATCATTCTGCCACCACTTCAACTCACCATTCAAATCAAAATGGGGTATTGTATTTCTCCAAGCTCTACCCATTGGAGCAAAATTAATATTATGCCTAACTTGTAAAGCATAATTTGACATTGAAGTATATTCTTTTAACTCTTTCTTCATTGAATGTCCACAAGTTATTCCCATTAACTTAGGGTCTTCTGTAAAGTATTTCGCGTATATCTCCAATAAATTAGCGTATATTTCATCGTCACTATCCAATTGCATAACAATGTTCCCACTACAACCATACTGCGGATTATAAAATATTTCTTTCTTCCTAGATTGGTCATAATAAATAACCCTTGAGTCATTTCTAGCAATTTCCTTCAATCTCCCAACAGCACTATCCTCAGTTGAAAAATCATCTGTCACAACCCACTCCCAATAAGGATAAGTTTGAGCTTTAATCATCTCATAGATATGATCTACCCACTTACCTCTATTATAAAACGATGTGCTTATTGAAAATATTGGCCTTTCCATACAACTTTTTATTTTATCTAATTAATATACAACGAATATATTAGTATAACAAGTTTCTATGAAAATCTTCCCTCAAATTCTGCATAATTTTGTTGTACTTCATCTCCTGTTAATACTCTATTGTAATATTGAACTATAGGGATTTTACCATTAAAATATCCAGAACCAAAATTAGATCTTCCTATCCAAACTTCTTGATTGTAATAAACAATTGGTCCACTCTTTGCAACCGAATTAATTAACTCACCACCTACAAATATTTGCTGGGAACCTTCTTGATAAGTTACACATACATTATACCAATTTCCTGCTGTTACAGTTCCTCCAGGAGCAGATACTCCTGTCCAATTACTTCCATTTTGATTAAAACCAAATAGAATTGAACCATCTGAATTTGTTCTAATATGATTAGCGTAATAAGGGTTGCTATGAGCAGTCTTGTCATAACTAAACAACACATTATAATTGTTAACTACATCAACATTAAACCACATATTAATTGAGAATTCTTGTTGATTAAAAGTTCCAAAACCATTTGACATAATTTGAAAATAATCATCAGTCCCATCAAATTCCAAACTACCTCCATTTCCACTAACCCATGTAACACCATTTGTTAATCCATTATCACTATCTACAGCATTACCACTTACATCCATTACAGCAGTTTGGGTTTGTGGGTAAGATGATAAGATACCAGCATCAGCATAATAAATTAAACCATCTGTAATTATATTACTAGGAGCACTATCCAAAATCCAAGTATTTTCTAAACTACAAATATAAACTACAGCATCATTAACATCTGTAACTTGAGTACCTGATCCTCCTAATGTAGCTGAGATAGAAAACAATTCACTACTATCATTAGCAATCCACCCTATTGGAGTGTTATTTAATCCTAAAGTATAAACAACCCACCCACCTGCAGGTATATTTAAACTGTTTAAATACCCCGTAGTTGAAGTTGGCCCATATTCCTCATCTCCAGTACCTAATACTAAATTACCTCTCCTTAGACCTTCTTTAGTAGGTTGTGAAGTTGAATATTTTAAAAAATTTCCCATAATTACTTAAGCTGGTATTATTGGATCTATACTCCATTCTGTGGTTGCTAATATAACTAATATCTCAGAGTGTGTATATTCTTGGGATTTAGATGTTAAACCCGCAATTGAGGATGGCATCGCCCCCTCATATTTAACTAATGTTTTAACACCGTTTACTGACATTCTAGTAGTATTGGATGCTGTCTCCATCACTTGTGAAAAATCCACACTTGAAATTTCAGTGTAATTAAATATCACATATTTTCTATTATCGTAATTCTCTACGGACATATTTTATTATAAATATAACTAATTATACTTCTCTTTTATTACCATGTACTACTTTAACAGTTGGGAATCTTAATGAAATCCCACCTTTATCATTTGTGGTTTCTTCAAAATATTGTACAGTAATTATTTTACCTACAATTGAACCATCCATATATTGTAGCCTTTGCTCTTGAGACCAACCACTACCAACTTTTACTCTGTGACCTTTATGTTCAATCCATACTTGGGCTAACATTTTAATAGTTTCTGACTTACCATCTCTAACTACTTCATGATCATCACAATCAAAATCTAATACCTTATACTCAGCATCATGAAATTGCTTTACTTTAACTAAATTTTTAGTACGCTTACCTTCATATGCAACATTCTTTCTTAACATCACACCTTCCCAATTGTTATCATTAGCTAATTCAACCCAAGTTTCTAAATGCTCATTATCTGCAATTTGATACTGCTCAGTGTAACGTAAAATATCATCAGCAATATGTCTACCTGTTAGAAATGATCTTAATTTCTGTAATCTACTTTCTAATTCCTCACCACCTTTTTTATCCTCAAATACTGGCTTATGTAGCATATCAAATATCATATAAGCTGGATTTTCAATTTGGTGATCTTTTCTTCTCAATTGCTTCATTATGCCTTGAAAATCTTCATTCCCATTTTGATCAACTAAACAAATCTCACCATCAAATACAGTATTAACAATTCCAGTGGCTTCAATTGCTTCCTTTACTTTATCTAATGTAGTTAATTCTTTACCCATTCTAGAATAAAGCCTACAACTACCATCTTCATCTGTAATAGCTAAACATCTTACTCCATCTAATTTTCTAGAAGCAAACCAACCATCTTCCCAATTACATTTACCTTCATACTCTTTAGCTAATGCAACTTTAAATGCAGGTATTAGACCTGGAATTGCTTTATTAATAATTGAATCCCCTGCTCTTATACCTAAGTCTTTATCAATAATTTTATAAATTAACTCCTCACAACCTTCAACCTTAGCAAATCCATTTACAGTAGCAATTGCAGCATGTCCAGTGTAAACTCTATTAGATAAATCATCTAACATATTAAATATAGCATCATTTAAATCATCTATGTACTCCATATTTACACCATCCACTAAATCACTATTTTTTATACAAGTCTTACTTGTAACATAATACTGTTTATATGGATTATAAGTGTATGCTAGTATCTTATGAATAAATTCACTACTACCCTTAATAATTTCAATTTTCTCCAATGCACTTGAGGTACCCCTCATTTGCTCAATAAACTCTTTTAATTCTATCATATAACCTTTATTTTTTATTATGTGGTGAATATACGAACCCTATATGCGGTAGCCAAATATTAATACGTATATTTTATAAGTCTTTATACTTAAATTTCTTTACTTTAGGCTTCTGCTTACGTGGCTTCTTAACCCACATATCTTTTCCAGCATACTTAAACTCATCTTCCTCCTCGTATTCGTATTTAAACGGCTTCTTCATTACTTATTTCTTCAAATTCAACATCATCTACATTCATTACAAATAAAAAGTGCGTTTGGGTTCTCAAAACATGATCCACACCTAACCAATCTCTCCAGGCTTTTACAAACTCCATATTGAGGTGGTTAGTACCTTTCTGTTGGAAGTTATGAGTTGGTATTTCTCTTTTAATATCATAGAGCTTATCTCCATGTTTATATAATGGCTTCATCGTATATATGTATTATTACTGGGTGTGTTGTATAAAAAAGCTTTAGATACTTCTTTTTCCACGTTTTGATTTAAATTCATTTATAACTTGTTTATTTTCTTTTGCTTTTTTTTCTGCTACTATTTGTCTATAAATTGGGCTTTCCCATTCACAACCTCTATATTCTCTTTTTTTACCCATTTTTCCAAAGTACTTGAATGCATATTAAAATTAATGATAACGCTAATGATACTGCTGTTTTATTTGTTATACCTTCATTGAAAAAATAACTAACACCAAATGCATAAATTATCATTCCAACTCCAAATCCTACAAATCTAGCAGGCCACATTGTATTATCAAATCCTGCTACAGTATATTTAGTTCCCCAAATATAAAAATACGATAAAACAACACCGGCTGCTGCTACCCAAAATTGATTGTTTCTAAACCAATCTGTTTTTAAAAATTGTCCATTCAGTTGGAAGAATGTAAGTATATGAGCAACAAAAAACGATCCTACTCCTAATAATAACTGTTTATAATCCATAACTATTTTAATTTATAATATTCTCTAATTACTTTATATACTGCCCAAGGCCATAATAAACCTACAAGCACTCTCTCCAATATAGTAAGTCTATTTGATGAATCAAAATAATTTGATAAAACGTCTATTATGAAATTGGTTAATAAACCAAACATTAAGTAATAAATGAAATAATTTAACATATTTTTATAACTTACTAATATAACTTCTTTCCTTCCAATAATCGTCACCACCATAGTAGGTACAAATTTCTTCACCTGGGTAAATGCTTTTAACTGTTACAAATTGGAATGCTTTATAACGTGGGTGGTCTCTCCAAATTGCATTATAATCATCACTATGGTTATAAATGCTACCATTACCTAAACAAACTACTTGTTCTTGGGTTTCACTATCTTGAGGCCAATTAAATCTATAATCTATAAGTAAATCACTAGGTTCACCCTTAATTATAGGTAAGGTTACTAAATGACATTCCTCAATTATCTCACCTTCTAGAATATAATCAATAGCAAACACACCTAAACCCTTTCCAGGTGAATCTTTAACTTCTACTTTTGTTGATGTCTTAAGCTTCATCTTTACCTTTATGTTTTACCTTACGAGTAAATTTAGAATTATCACCATGATCTTTTTGAATCATTCTACGTCTAATTAAATTAGACATATGACCTGCTTCTTTGCTTCGTCTTTTGTTTGGTATGTTGGTTCCATTGATCATCCCAGAATATAAATATCATAAATTATAAGCTTCATGTTCTCT
>OCVQ010003083.1_pt1 | contig 10233 bp, 7 predicted proteins | sample 1539061 | NCBI WGS metagenome assembly OCVQ01 (sample SAMEA3355526, study PRJEB22509) | marine metagenome | biome: marine; feature: river plume; material: water | place: USA | collected 2010-08-08 | depth 0.5 m | reverse complement strand
CTACACGACGCTCTTCCGATCTCAAGAAAATCTAAATTCTTGAGTAGGGGTACTATCACTGCCACCCGAGGCCATGAAGAAGCCAGAATGTCCGTCACCCCACCCAGCTTGAGTTGTTCCGTTATCAAGTACAGCCCTCTTATAGGCTCCAAACACATAACTTGTTCTATAACCTGAATTATGTTGAGCAGAACCCTGTAAGAAAGGTAAATATTTGTTTGTAGTTCCTACGTTTAAAGCCGGCAAATATACTGGAGCGTTGAGCGTTTGGTAAGCAAATCCAGTAATTGCAGTTTCACTAAAGTCATCCCAATTGTCCCACGAGATCGGCTTTCCGTTCATCTGCATTCTATCTGAACGCCATTCTGTTACCTCAGCTCCACCCGCGACAACTCTAAATTGGTCTGCTGCATGGAACTGTATGTATGTATTTGTATCACCGGCATGAATAATCTTATTTGGTATTGTTAAATCACCTGTAAAGGTTGGGCTAGCTTTTGGAGCATACGCCGATAAAGATTGGTGAGATGTAAGTACCGCGGTACCATTAGAATATACAGCACCAGTTGCGTTTATATCTCCTTGAACCTCAAACTCATAGCTGTTACCAGTATATGAGCCGAACCTTGCAAGCTCAGTAAATGAATTTGCAGTTGACCCTGATGTATCAATATATAGCGGTATTCCTCCGCCTTTATCGTGCTTTCTGAATCTATGCTGATACCTTCCATCTACATAGCTGCCCCCTGTTGAAAATCTAAGACCATTGGCTGTACTAGCTGCTCCATTTCCAGTTGTTATCGTTACAGAACCACCATAAGGTTGTAATTCTATATCACCAGCATTGGCACCATTATATGTTTGCCATTGGAAAAAACCGTTGTCAGTTCGAGTGGCTGAAGGTCTCATATACATTAAGTCACTTGAACCTGAATGTATTGAGAATGAATTTGTTATAAGTCCGTGAGTTCCGCCCGTTGTATGTATAGATGCTCCGCCAACACCAATTTGGTTTGTTGTAGTCTTTCCCCTATCAGTTACAGAATCCAAAGTATCAGATTCTGATGCAGATATTGTAATAGTCGTATTACCACTTTGGTTTGCTGTAAACGTCCCTCCGCCAGAAGCAATTCCTTATGTAGCAATAGTAAGAGTACCATTGCCAATACTAGAGGCAGCTGCATAATAAGAACCTTGTTGACCATCTAACTTATCCGCATCAAGGCCTGAGCTTGCACCATCGCTTCTACTTGTCCAGCTTTGTCTCCAGGGACCCCATGTGCCATTCCATTTTACACGAATAAAAGCACCATCATCATTGTGTGGTATATATTCTTGCACTACATAATTAGCATCGTTTATAAATTGAGTTACACGAAGCATCCCCCAACCATATGCATTACCCTCATGTGAAGGTCCATTAGTCGTTCCTGTACCGTTAGTCCAATTTGAAACATAATGAACACCATTAGCCGTTTTATCATCAAAACTTTGAGAGTTGTCACCACTAATTGTTCCACTATTATTGCCTAAAAATACTCTTGACGTTAATCGAGCATCTGCAATAGTGCCACTTGAAATATTAGTAGCATTTAAGGTATTTAGGCCTGAACCATTTCCTTGCCACTGTCCTGTAGTATAAACATTTTTGTTAAACTCAAATCTGTTATCACCTTCATCCCAAAGCATTTGGGCATTAGATCCAGCAATAATTAATCCCGAACCACCGGAAGAAGCTTCATTTTGACCAACACCAACCGTAATTGTTTTATCAACAACATCTAAATCATTCACTGAAACACTATTAATATCACCAGTAATATTTAAATTACCAGTAACCGTGAGATCGCCTACATTAGTTAAATCATTGCCGCCTAAAGAAAGATCTGACGCTAATGACACATCACTTCCGCTTGCGCCTAATGTAAGCGTTACTCCGGATGTACCACGAATGCTACCATCTTGCTCAAATACGATATCAACGCTATTTGTACCATCGCCAATATATACATCAGAAGAAGTATCTCCGATTTCGATATCACCGCCAGCATTAGTAATCTTAAGATTGCCACTGGAATCAGTTTCAATTTTTGCGTCGACGTTCCCAGCAGAATCTTTAAACTCTTGCTTTCTCGATCCTGGGGTTATCAGTAAATCATCTGACATTAGTCATTTCCTCCAATTATACTCTTATTTATACTCATTTTAATCTACCGCCAATACGCTTTACTCTTCGAGTGGTCGAGTTGTTAAATCCTCTCCTAGATTGTTGATGTGTCATAAATTTTTGTTCTTTTACGCCGCTTCCTTTATCCATATAAATTTCAATTGGTTTTTCAAACCAATGTTCATCTCCATCACCTTGGTTAGTTGATGTAGATCTTATATAAGCTGTAATATAATAATCATAATTTACAGGATCAATTGTAACAGTCTTTCTCTCATAACCAGAAGCGGCCGCTGTTGTAAATTGATTTTGTTCAAAGAAGCCACCCCAGTAAGAATCTGGAGATACTCCTGATTGCTGTCCACCATCAGCAGATCCATCGTAGAATCTTCCTTGTAGGTGGCTGTTTACACACCTACCTACTATATACGGCATTGTCCCACTAAATCCACTACTTAATTTTAATTCTCCAGCAATATAAACTGTAGCGCCAGCTGGAACATACACTGATTCTGCAAAACCACCTTCGTTGCTGGAATTAGTATCTACATAATTTTTCCATGCGTTTTCATCATTGTCCCAAGTTCTCCATCTTCGATATGTCCATTGCGCAGTATCGTTCATTTTAAAATTATGATTAATTGAAGTCATAATTTCGTTTTTATATGATCTATCAGGAGAATGGTTGCCATTACCCTGTATTTGTACTCCGTTTACCGGAGTTGTCGCTCCGCCAGTAGCATCCCATTGATTTCCAAAATAAGAGTTTAGCCAATTTACACTTCCGCCACTTCCTAAAATAGGCCAAGATCTATAAAAGTCAAAGTAATTTCTATCGCGAACTACATTGTCCCCTGTATAATATTCATACCACGGCCTTTGCTCATGAAACAACAAATAATTATGTCGTATTAAAGACGATGGTGCACGCTGATGATGCAGTAATACACCATAATCGTCTGACCTAGAACCATAGTTATATGCAAATTCGCTATAAGGCTCGTAAAAACCATCAAAATGATAAGATGAATATGTAGACCTAGTTGAGTAATTTCCCATAATCTGCATGTTATTACCACTAGAATATCTCCACATGTTTAGATGGCCGTTGTAATAAATATTACGCTTAATATACCCTTGGTGAAAATCTCTTACAGCAAATGCAGAATTATTGCCGCGATTGTTTGGCGTATATACATTACCTTCAACTCCAGAAGCATATTGACCATGAGAAGCATTGTCATAACTAAAGTAACCACGACACATTACTCCTCTAAACCATGTACTATTTTTACTATTAGATCCTATACCGTCAAACAAACAATTCCGCAACCTAAATCGTCTTTTATATGCGTTGGTGCTTGTAGATCCTTCGATGTAAATAAACGGTCTATCCTCTGATGTACTAGCCCCGCCGTCTTCTTGAATAGTAGCAGCCCTAATTTGTGTATCTCTATCGTAGATAAGCACCCAGCCGCCAGGATTTGAAGTTGTTCTTGCTTTACGGTCATTTGCTAAATTTGTTGTTAACGTAATTGTATTGCCACTTATCGCAGAGATAGTATATCTAGCTTCGTAATCCCAGGCAGTATCTGAAGGATTGTTTGCGTCAATTAATATTCTTTTGCCTACTGCCATACCGGCAGTGGAAGCTACTGTAATCTGATTGGTTCCTGCATTAGAGTCTGCAGTTAACGGTGTTGCAATTTTTTGAACAGCATCATCATCATAATGATATTTTTCTGTTCCAGTTTGGTACATAGTTTCTCCTACTACACTACCAGCAACAGCGTTATTAAATGTTATACGATTACCGCCAAGCCCTATATCTGTAATAGTCTTAACATTTCGGTTTGATCCAGTTCCAAAAATAACCTTTTGTCCAATTCTAAACACTGATGCATCATCGACTCGTACCTTAGTTCCATTAGCTTTTTCAATAACCGCAGTAGGAGAAACAAATTGTCTAAAATAAACGGCGTTACCGCTTACATCATGCACAATAAAACCTTCATCCATTTTTCCGTGATTCCAGTATTGATTTGTATTTTCAAGAGTTCTATAAACTTGAATCCAATCGCCTGCAGCAAAGCCAGATGCTGAAGTAAACGTCAGCGCCGTAGATCCTATAGCCTTTGCGCCATTTAACGTAGTTTCTTGATTAGGATTATTACCATTAACTTCAAATGTCATTACGTATCGACCTTTCATTCTAATCGAATGTTGGTCTGCATCGTTACCTTTTATTTCAAAAATAGCACCGTTGTCCATTAAAAAATACGGCCCTGTATTTGCGTTGTTTTCTATAAAATAATAATTTATATCATTAGCATTTGTTCCGGTGGTACCATTTACATGATCAACTGTAAAATTGCCGTTCATTCGTATTTTGCCAGAACCAGTAATATGAAGCTTTCCATAACACGTAGAATCATGATAACCGTTAGTAGTTCTGCGATCATCGCTAACGGTTACTATATGACCGGCAGAAACCACAAATTGATCTCCATCTACGGGAACTGCAGAGCCTCCCCAAGTTGAGGTAGAATTAAAATTTCCTGACTGGGATGATGTTCTAGTCGCCATCGTCAACTCCTGGTTCTAAATATGGATATAAACTAAAATCATCTTCGACGTCGCATTGCACATAAAACAATACTCTAGTCGGTGTATCAGATGTAATTTCTGCGTGTACTGACATTTCCTCACCATCTTTATCTACGATTGTAAGTTCTCCAGTTGATTTATTATACTTAAAATTAGCTTGCATGCTTCTATTTATACCTTATAGGTATCTCCCTCTTCCTCTTAAATAACTTTGTTTTACTTCAGCGGCTGATAATATCTCATCCTTATAGAATTTAAACATCTCTATCTTACCATTAAAACTTCTGCTTGTTCCGCTGTTTCCACCAATAGTCATATCAGTCCCAATTCCACTTGAACTTAAATATTCTACAGTGGTCCAGTCTTTATCTACAACTAATACTCCATCAATATATATTTTTGCGTATCTACCATTATATGTAAATACTATATGGTACCAAGTGCTGTGATTAATAGGACTTGAAGCAGTGGTTTGTCTTAACGTGCTTCCGGCAATTGTTTTATTAAATGCTACATAAGTAGGAAACGTCTGTCCTATATGGCATAACGGATTGCCTTTATCAAAAACTCTTGGATATGGATTATTTTGAGAAGAATCGCAATAAAACCACCACTCAACTGAAAAGTCTCCATCTGGATGTAGATCGTTGTTGTTATTATCTATTGTTATTTTATCGTTTGACGTATTCGTGAATTCCCATTTGCCATTAGATCCATATGTTAACGATGTAGCAGTAACCGTTCGTTTATAAGAAGACAAATCTAGTATAGATTCTGTATTAGATCTTTCGCCTCTAATGTACGGACTAGGCACGCTACCTTTTTCTAGCTGACTGGCTGCAATGTACAGATAATTATAGTTAGACTGTCCTACTAAATTAGGCCTTAAATATCCGCCTAGTTTATCTATCCTAGGACTATCACTTTCCTGATCTCTAATAGTGCTTTTAGGAACAAAAGGAACGTGTATTCGTTGCCATGAACCACGAGTGCTAGTGTTTGCCAGTACCTTAGTTTGATTTATATCTGCGGTAAAATTCCAATAATTATATTGGCTATTATATACTGCCGAAGAAGCGGTTGAATTTTGTGTATGCCAATCCGCACCTGTGCTATTTTGCGTGACCGAAGAATGTGTGCTATTACCTACCGTTGTTCCTGGAGGTATATAAACATAACAACTTAAAACGTGTGTAACATCTAGTGTATCTAATTCGTCAATGTCAAACCCAGCGTGGGGGCTCCATCTAGAATAATCGTCTGGATTACTATCTTCCACATAAAATATATTACAATCTTCAACAGGCAATTCTGGAATGTTTATAATTGGACCAACATACCAGTTTACGTCAGAAGCCAACTGACCACTAGAAGAGTGGCTATTACTGGCAAAAGGCTTTTTGTCAGATCTTCCAACACTATTGGCCTGGCCCCAAGTAGAAGTAGCTAAATAATTGTTAGTAGGTCTACCCTTCCAGCTAGACGGATTATAGGCATCAATAGCAACTAATAAACTCATATCATTCTTCCCTTTGTCGCATGATAATTAGTAAGAACTTCAGAACTATTTAAAGCTTTAGAGTAAGCCCTAACTAGTGATAAATCAATATTAGGATATCTACTACCAATACCTCCAACATATAAGGTGTTATCGTACGCGCGCATATTATAAGTATTTTTGTCGAACTGATCGGAAGAAACTAATACGCCATTTAAATACGAATTTACTAAACCATTTTCATATGTCATAACGCTATGATACCAATTTCCATTTGTCATAGATCCAGCCGATTCAGATAACTGTCCTGTACTACCATCAACAGTTCTTATTTGATGGCGTATATGATTTGTATTAACTAATATTCCGCCGTGATGTCCGCCTCTTCCTATAATTACGGCTTCATTGGCATTAGAATCACTTATTTGTTTAAATAGACATTCTAACGACCACTCTCCAAGTTCGTTAGTATCTTTTAGTATTCCTTTGTCAATAGTTGCCGTACTATATTCTGTATCAGCGCTTCTAAAGGACACCGCGTTATTAGTAGATGAATACTCCGGAGTTCCACTGACAAAATTTAAATCATAACCGTTTTTAGTCAAGTCCTTCCATGTATTTCTCTGATACGCCACGTACGGCGTAGCATGATCTTTTTCTTCTAATTGAACGTCGTATATCTCAACTACTGTATTTGCAGTAATATAAAAATCCATAAATCTATACGTATTTGTATATGTGCTTCTTGAACCAGTTGCGGTATGATACCAATGATCGTTATTTAACGTTTGTGTCTTTGTTATTGATTGATCATTCCAATCTGTAGGAGCAAAATTAGGAGTTACTCCACCAGTTGAACTGATAATTTTATTTCTAAAACTCATAGTATACGTTTCACCGTCCGTTAAATTACTAACATTAAAATAAAATCTAAAAGACCCAGCCGTAGACCCACTAGTAATCCTATATACGCTATTAGTTGTAACCGTAGATAAAGAAACACTTGCCACAAGATTGCCGATAGTCCAATCCTTTACTCCGGCCGAAGTATTTGCTAGATTTGTAGTAGCCTCACCTTCAAAACTTTTAGGATTTGTTGCGTCACAATATAGTTCTAAACCATCAAGAGTAATTTTGCTGTTATGAGAAATCATAGACCGTATTTACCTCTCACCGCAATAAAATTTTGTTTTACTTCTTCTGCACTTAACTCTCTATCATACACCTGAGCTTCTTTTATTACAGAATTTGTTTCCCAATGACTCGAACCACCGCCAGCCATTATTGGATTACTGTGTGCAGACGTTACTCCATACCAATCATTATTGCTACTACCAGTTTGAGCAGAAACCGATACAGTATGTGTTAGTTCGCCATTAATATACAGCTTCATGTTTTCTCTACAATTCCAAGTCATAGTCGCATGGGCCCAAGTGTTATTTGCTAAAGTTGCAGTTCCGCTTTGTTTAACAGAATACCCCGACCCATTATTATACCAATTACTTGCAATAATACCATCGTTCTTTAAAAGAATACCACAGTTATATCCTTGAAGTCCTAAAGCAACCCCGTGACCGTCAGGCATAGACGCTGTTCTTTTTATAACACACGAATACGTATAAGTGTCTACACTATCCATAAGAGTTCTCATAAGTTTATCAGATGTAATTCTATTTGAAGCGCTTTGATCAAACTCAAAAGTCCCGTCAGAATTATATGTAAGCGCGCTTAGTGTAAGAGTATTACTAGAAGTCATATCGCGTAATGAGTTCGTATTCGTTCTAGTGCCATTCACAAAAGGCGTGGCAAAAGTGCCTGACTCTATTTGAATTAATCTTATATCGATATCAATAAGATCTCCAACGGCTGGCATACTTCCAGTATAAAATTCAAAACACCCATCTAAATTATAAACTGTTCCGTCACGAGTATATGAGGACACGTAATCTCTATTTAATTCTAAATCTAACCATCCCTGACCTATATCACTTGCAGATATATTTCTAACAGGTCTATTTGCTGACCACCAATCATTATAAAAGGCGGACCCTCTAAACTGTGATAATGTGCTCCCACTAGATACCGAATACGCATTAACTCTAAATTGTCCTGAAGTTGCATAATTTCCAGTCGAGGAGAATACAGAGCCTTGTCTTAAGTGAGACCAACTATTCCCGCTGCCGGAAGTTCTTTCCAAATGCATGTTAAGATACGGTGTACCATCAGGCTCGTATCTAATTTCCATAGTATCGCTGTGTGTCTATTACGACCTTGAAGTTAGAGTCCAGCCAGTAGTTCCATTACTAAAATCAGGATTACTTAATAAGTTAGTAGTCGGTTTACCTTTCCACGACTTTTTATTATTCATATCCCAGGCGTATTTTAATCCCCTGGTAACTATTTTTTGATTAGTCGACGTCGTCATATTCTACCTCAAACCTTTCGACATCTTTACGCTCGGCTTGTATAAAGTAAAAATATTCAGTGTCATTAGAAATACTTACAGTGTTATCTCTAATGCCGTCGACATAAAGATATTCTGATCGGCCAATTGATGTAAGCTGAACAGTTATAGTATCTTCATGAACTAGCCCATTCCAATATTCAGGCAATTGAATGATTGATTCTTTTGTTTTTCCTCTAATATATACTGCATGCTCGGGTCCTTCAAGAACACCATGATGTAATCTCTTACCCTCTTTTGTTGGATGCACAATATCAAATGATTTTGTTGTTGCGGCAAGAGCTCCAGTAACTGTTAAATCACCGTCGCTGTCTAAGCTCATCAACTCAGTAGCGGTTGACGCTGTAGGCGAGTTAACGCGCCAGGTAAATTCATCAACGGTCCCATTGTTATTTGTGTCAATAGTAAAGTCCATACCAGCAACTGACGCCAAATGAACACCATTAGATCCACCACTACCAGGTGAGTCATTATCAAAATCTAGGAACGAATTGGCTGGAAATTGATAACCACCAAACCAATCACAGTTAAATCTAGAGTTCTGAGCGTCCCACGCTACAGAGTCAGCACCTGCGGCAGTTCTCATATAGATATTACCATCTTGGCGTATCCACATTCTTGGAGTGTTAATACCGGATCCAGTAGGTTTAGTAAAGAATCTTAAATCACCACCACTTACTGCAGAATTAGTACCATGTAAGTCATATACGCAATCTATACCGGCTAATTGTTTATGCGCATCTGTTGCACCAGCAGTAGAAGTAAAAAATAATCCACCAACATGTCCACCATCAGTTGTAGTACTAGAAACTAAACTAATATCACCGCCACCAGCTTCACCGCCAATTGATAAAGTTCTATTATTAGCTATATTTGTTTTTGGTTTAAAGTAAGATCCAGTGTTCACGTGAGTATACGGATTAAACATTACAGCACCAATAGACATATGACCGTCGGCATGGAACATTGCTCTTTCTATAATACTTCCACCTTTACTTAGTCCAACCACAAAGTGAGCAGCAGCTTCGTCGTTTACGCCATAAGTCGTAGAATTGACGGTGACATTTTTTAATGATACTCTGTTAGGATTATTATTACTGTCTTGGTTTCGTAATTCAATACTTACTTTAGAAGGTGTAGTACCATGATCGCTGATATAATTTTCTAATATCATTAATGGCTTTTCTGTCCCGGTTCCACCAGTCTCATATACGTGAAGCCTTGCCCCAGGAGCAATTGAATCATGATTATTAGAATTGTTATTAGTTGTTGGGAAGTTGCCAATACCAACCTTACCATCGTCTTCAATTCTAAATCTTACGTTATTCCCCGTTCCTACTGTCCCTTGGTCAATAATTTTTAAACCAGCTCCAGTATTTACTCTAAAATCATAAATTTTATTATTGCCAGTAGAGTCTTCTATTCTTAGACATGCGTTATCGGCCTCATCTTTAATATGAATTGCCTTAGCGGGGACGTTAGTATACGAGGCATTTC
>OCVQ010003077.1_pt1 | contig 10253 bp, 8 predicted proteins | sample 1539061 | NCBI WGS metagenome assembly OCVQ01 (sample SAMEA3355526, study PRJEB22509) | marine metagenome | biome: marine; feature: river plume; material: water | place: USA | collected 2010-08-08 | depth 0.5 m | reverse complement strand
TTACTGTTTTAGCTACTGTAACACCATCTTTGGTTGATGCTACTTGTCCGTGTTCTTTTTCAATTAATACATTACGTCCAAACGGACCCATTGTTACTGATACAGCGTTATTGACCTTGTCAATACCTGCTTTTAATTTTTCTTTTGCTTCTCTGTTAAAACTAATTATTTTGCTCATATTTGTTTTTTATTTTTCTAAAATTACTAATAAATCTTGTTCCTTACATACAACATATTCATCACCTTCTACAGTGATACGTTGTCCACCAAACGCAGGAAATACTACTGTTGCTCCAACAGGTACTTCGTTTGGAATCAATATTCCATTGATATTAATCAATCCAGGTCCGGTAGCTACTACCTCACCCATTAGTGGTTTTTCTTTACCAGCATCGGCAATGATGATGTTTCCATACATCGTTTCTGTTTCGTCTTGTTGTCTAATCACAACGTGATTGTGTAACGGTTTAATTTTCATCTATATATAATTTTATTTTAGTAAATGTAAGATACGGACAGGTCTCTTAATTTCAAAACTTACTTAATAGATATTTTCTTTGGCTTATTTTCTTTAGCGAAAGGAATATCTAAGGTCAATAACCCTTTATTTAAGCTAGCTTCTAATTTAGCTAACTCATATTTGCTTGAGATTTTCCAAGCAATATCAAAACTTGCTTTCTTAATTGAGCGATGTAAATAGCGATACTCGTCTTTTTCTTTTTGTTTGTCCTCTTCTGTTTTGCGATGTGCAATACGTAGTGTTTCTGAATCAACAATAATGTCAATATCTTCCTTGTCAAGACCGACTGCTGCAATCTCTATACGTAGTCCGTTGTCTGTTTCTTGAATGTCGCAAGGATGGTTTACAACCTTTTCTCTTACTGGTTTGAAAGTAGCGTTGTGATCAAAGAAAGATTTCCATAGCAAATCAAATTGCTCGTCGAAATTCCAAAAATCGTTGTAGGTTGGTTGTCGGTACTCTAATGTGTGGAGATTTGTTGTACCGTTTGTTGTGATTGTACCTATACCTCCTGTATTTACTAGGCCTAGGTTGTTTGTGTAGTACGACGTGTTAAAGTTGTCTGTCGTAACTACGAATACTTCGTTACTCATAAATGTGTTGTTTTTGCACCCCTAAGGTATGCGGTTTATTAATATAATTTAACATAACGTGAGACCTGTCGTATCTTGTTGTTATGTCGTATATACGTATGTGAGATTATTCCTTCCCGACGAGAAGATATGTTACTTTAACACCTTCTTCATTAGTAAATTCAATCTTGAGTAATCCATCTTCGGATACACTTAATACTCCTGTTGCTATTTCCTTATTTGCGGCTAATATTTCACCGAATTCTTCAATTGGGAATTTGATCTGTGCTCCTGGAATTGATGATAGTGAGGTTTGTAGTGTGAAATTGATTTTATTGGTGTGTTTTTCTATACCACCTAATGTAAATTTCATTGCGGGTTTATCATCTGTATCAGCCATTATTTGTTCAATAATGAATACATCTGTGTCTAATGCTTTCTTGGCTTTGAGGAATTTCGCTATGAATTCAGCATTAACATCCGCTACCATTTGATACGTTGGTTCATCAATTGATGGTACATTTGGTGTTAGCATTGTATCTGCTAATGCGTATTCCAAGTTATATTCGTTATCAGCAATTAATAGTTTATTGGCTATACCTTTATTTGCTTCAACATCTAATGTTAGGAAATGATCGGTAATACCGATTAGTTTTAGTAATTGAGATGTATCATATACTCCGAATTCGCAGTCGGGTAATGTAACATCAGGTGCTTCAATTACACCTACTAGGTTTTTCTGTGTTGAGATGAATTTAGATGTTAGTGTTTTGTCTGTTACTTGTATTTTAACACGTTCAACTAGACCACCTAAATAATATTTTCCGATAACGTCTTGTAAATATGGTTTCTTCATAACTTAAATATATAACTTTTATTTTGCTTTACCACAATTTCCACCATGATTTTTTTGGTGCTGTAGCTTTAATTCTCTTGTCTATTGTAAAATCTCTATTAAATACTCTATTTGCTATTTTAAATATATTCATTTCATGTTTTGGTTCTACATGAAGTAAACTAACTAGTATTACTACTGGAGCAATCGTCTCTGTTCCATCTGAATCAATTATTTTAATTGTTGTATCTACTCTTAATTGGTTTGGATGGAGATTGTGACGAATCATTGCTACATAAATTTAAAGAATTTGTTAATTTTTGCGTTTAAGACTGGGAAATCCCATTTAATATCTTCATATACACCAGTTAGTTTGTTTAATAATACTGAATTGAATGCGTCTTCTCTATCCACATATTTGTCAATAAATTCAACGATAAATTCAGGATCATCAACACCTCTAAAACCGATTATATCAATATTGAAGGGATTAGGTCTCAATGATACATATTTCATTTTATCACCTTCTGTGAATAGTGGGTATTTCTTGTCTAATCGTTTAAATTTAAGTAAATCATTATAATATACTGCTGCTTTAGTATTAACAGGTGCTTTTAGTTTAAATTCACTAAATATTTCACCTGGTGCTGGACGTTTAGCAATATATGAATTGATTTGTTTAACGCCTGTTGGTTTAGCTAGATCATTCCAATTCATCTTATCTAATGATGATTTGAATTCTACTATTGCCATATCTACTTCTGCTTTAGGTTTACCTGACATTATTTCTTTCAATAAATTCTGTCCGAATTTCTTGTATAGTGGAGGCATATTTGATTTCATCAAATCTAGACCCATCATAATCATTTCTTCAGTATCTACACCTTCTTTATTTACAATAAGCATAGCGTAGCGACGTTTGCCTGAATGGTAACTACGTTCAATTACCACTTCTTGCTTTAATTCAAAATAGTGTTCACGATCATCTGGAATATGAAATGCAGACATTGCAAATTGCCCTATAAATTCATTAGCTGCTTTTTGTATTTCGGTTGCTGCTTCTAGTGTTGCTTTAATACATGCATCTCTATCTTTCAAATCAATACCTCTAGCAACTAATAGATCCTTTACTTGTATGAATAGTGAATCGGTATCTGATGTTACAACGTAATCAATATCATCTGTACCTAATTTACTATTCATCCATTTATTACAGAATTTAATAGATTCTTGTGTTACACGCTGACCAGTTAATGTAATAGCAGATGATATCATTTTATGTCCGTCTGTATAGCGCCATCCGTTAATAGCGTAGCAGCCATAAACGTCATTCAATTTGATCTTGTATGCGTGTTGTAATCTGTTATAGTATTCGCCTAATGTAGCATCGCCTTTCTTATATGCTTCAGACATTAGTTTCTTATAGTGCTTACGTTTATTGAACCAGTCAGTTAATACTTCACACACTACTGATGATTTATCTGTTCTAAATATAGCACCTGATGCTGCTGTAATCCATTTATTGGATTCGATCATTTTTACTATCTTACCTACTGTAACCTGTGTGCGTGATGTAGTGAAGTTTTCATTCAGCTTCTCAATAGTAACCATTTGATCTTGGTCCATATCTACTAATTCAGCATATGTCCATTGATTATCGTATTTACCATTATTAACAATACGACCTATTAATGTTTCAATACCAATATTAAGCGAGCGAATGATTGAGGGATATAGTGATGTAAAGTCCAAATCAATAACCCACTGATACAATCCAGGAATAGGATCCTTTAGGTAGCCACCAGCATAATCATCACTAGTAGATTCTTTTAATGCAGGATTAATTGTTGTTGGTTTATTTGGTGATACTATATCTTGACGTTTGAGATATGTCAATATAGCTCCATCATTCAATACTGTTGATAGGTAGATTTGCTCATATGGTACGTGACATAAGTGACAGATAGCAACTGTTAAATCAATAAACTTCAGTTTCTTCTCTAATTCAATAATAATCTCAACGTCACGTAAGTTATACTGAATGAATTTGTTTATGTCTGTTTGGAATAGTTTATCTAATGAACCCTCATATTCTATCTTACTTAATTTGACATATTTTTCACCTATATCACCTAATTTATATGATGGTTCTTGTTTTACAATGTACTTTTTAAATAGTAACATGTAATCCAAATGATTAATACCACCTAATTCTATTGGTTGTGCTGTATCCCATTCAGTGAAATTTAATTTGCGTAGTGGTGATAGTCTGGATGCTTGATCTTTACCTAATACATTACACATTCTATAGTAAGTGTAAGGTACATCGAAGAATCCACTATTCCATCCTGAGATGATGGTTGGGTCTATATATTCCCATAGATTAAGGAAATCAAGTAGCATGTCTGCTTCAGTATTGAAGCGTCTTATTTCTTTATTGTCTTCAATTGTGTTAGTTAATTGATTCTTTTCATCCAATATTAGACAATACCATTTTTGCATTGTATTATCATACAGTGCTACTGATGTCATCTTCATTGGTGCTGATTTGATATATTCCGTGGTTAGTGTTCCACCAATCTCACACTCAATATCGAAGTAAACTATGTTATGTTGTTTAGGACCTTCATCACTGTCCTTGTATAGGTCAATCAGTACGCGTGTACATTTATCAACATCCTGTTCGTATAGGGATGTGTCGCGCCATTCGTATTTGTCAACTGGTTTAGCGCGTTTACCATCTAATGTCTCTAATGGACCATTAGGTACTATTTGATATAGTTCGGGAGTGTATTTGAAATCTAACCAGCCTTTTTCATCATCGCGTAGATGATAGGTGTAGGTAGATCGATCGTAGTATATTGATTGATACATAGACCGAAGATAAAAAAGGGACTTTGCAGTCCCTAATTTTAATATATTGTGTTTTTAGTCTGTTATCGGACTTGAATTGCTGTTACTATTAAAGCAGGAACAATGGGAATATTTCCAGAGGCACCTTGATAAGCAAATACAGTACCTCCTGCTGTATCTCCCTGCCATGCTAGTTCTACATAGTCATTTGCATTAAAAGTAGATATATAATTCCAGGCGGTAATTGTTGATTCTCCATTAGCTAATGATAATTTACCAGCAGATCCAGCAATATTTGTTCCATTCTTTTTAAGCCAAATATAAACTGTTGCTGCTCCTGTTTGTACTAGTTGAGCTGAGAATTGAATATTGTAAGTTCCTGCATTAGCAAATGTCATTCTGCTACCACTTATTATACTAATTCCGACAGCTTCATCTGTTACAGAAATAGGCATTGAACTAGATACGTTTGCTGATCCTGAGAAGCTATAGTTTGTTTGGAAGGCTCCGTAATTGTATTGTTTATGACCATAAATGTAAAAGTCACCACTACCACTTTGTATAGAAAGTGAACCTGTTATTCCTACATTACTTCCACTAGCTTTCATTACCCCATCTACTGTAAGATCATCTACATTAAGTGAAGATGAAATAATAAGTTCATTATAGAAAGGATTCCAACTACTACCATTATAAAAATATGGTTTACATTGAACTCCACTTCCTGATACTGCTATAGCTCCTTGAGATGCTGTTGGTAATGGGTTTGATGGAATTATTCTTAAGAAATTAGATAATGATGATGAAGCTGCTATTAATGATCCTGTTATTATAACATCACCTAATATATCTAATTTAGCATTTAAAGATGATGTTTTTCCTATTCCTACACTTCCTGATGGGATATATACTGCATTATCTGCTTGATCTACTTCTATATAGATATTATTAGCATTACCTTCATAGTCTCCAATATAAGTAAATACATCACCTTGTACATTTGCTATATTACTATTTAATGTTAATAAATCTGTAGAGACAAGAGATGATGATCCTGGTGTTAGGTTTAGAAGAGCAACAGTATTGTCATTAGATTTATAAAAACTAGCTACAAATGATGTTCCGCTTCCTGTAACTGCTCCATCTTCAAGTAATACATAATTAAGATTATCTCTACCTGTGTATCTAAATCCAGTTCCACTTCCACTTCCTATAATGTGAAGAGCATTTGCTGTAGTAGATGAAGTTGCCCCAAGTAATATATTACTTCCACTTTGGAAGAATGAACTTGTTGTTAAAGCAGATGTACTAGACCATAATGGAATTCTATTTGCTGCTCCTCCTGTTAATGTAGCTGTTGAAACCGCTGTTGAAGAAGTATAATATAATTGACCAGATGCTGTATCTACTAATACTATATTTTGTAAGGCTGACCCTGTTGTTAATGATAAAGTTGTAGATCCTGTTACTACTATTCCATTTGTAAAACGACCAGATCCACTTACATCTAAAGTATAAGCAGCAGATGTTGTTCCTATTCCTATAAAAGAACTATTTTGATATATTAAGCTACTAGTTAACACATTGTTTCCAGACCATAAAGGAACGTAATTTAATGTTCCTCCTTGTATATAAGAAGATGTTAATGAGTATAAAGCATAGGAAGAAGTGGAAATAGAATTAGCTCCACTAGGACCATATACATTTGAAGATAATATATAAGAAGCAGTTGATACAGTACCACTAAAAGATCCGGTAAATGACGTTGCGCTTAACGAACCTAATATAAATAATGAGCCTGACATTGTAGTTGAACCGGATAATGTTGTAGATCCTGTTACTATTATTCCATTATTAAAATTACCAGATCCACTTACATCTAAAGAATATTGAGGAGAGATAATATTAATACCTATTTTACCTCCAGCTGATCCTGAGGATGGAGCTCCAGATGAAGTTGAATATAATCCTGTTCCAAATAATATACCTCCTATATTAAGAGAATTTGCAGTGGCTGTTGGAAGAGTAATATTAGTACCTAATATTATATTATTTCTTCCAATACTTGTTGCTGTAGAAGCAGCTACACCTGCATTATATCCTATTATAATAGAGAAAGAAGCGGATGCTGCATTATAACCTGCTGCTGGTCCTATAAAAATAGAAGCTGAAGCATTTAATGCATTAGCTCCTGCTCCATTTCCTAAAAAGCTAGAATAGGATGCACTAGCTGCTCCATATCCTGCTTGATAACCTAAGAAGTTAGAATATTGAACATTTGTTGCTTGATATCCTGCTTGATAATTTAAGAAGTTAGAAAATTGAACATTTGTTGCTTGATATCCTGCTTGATAACCTAAGAAGTTAGAATAAATAGCATTTTCAGCTAAAAATCCTGCTGAATCTCCTATGAAGTTAGATTGAGAGGCGTTTGTAGCTTGTTGACCTGCTGAATATCCTATAAAGTTAGATCGTATAGCTTTTTCAGCATCAGATCCTGCTTGATAACCTAAAAAGTTTGAAAGAGAAGCACTAAATGATTGATATCCAGCATTATAACCTATAAAATTAGAGAGATCAGCATATGCTGCCTCATATCCTACTGTAGTTCCTATAAAATTGCTATTGTTAGCATTAGTTGCTTGATATCCTGCTTGATTTCCTAGAAAATTTGAAGAGGCGGCATTTGTTGCTTGATATCCAACACCTACTCCTAAAAAGTTTGAATTATCCGCATTTGTTGCTTGATATCCTGCAGTTAATCCTATAAAATTTGAGTAATATGCATCTGATGCTGAGAATCCTGCTTCTAAGCCTAAAAAGTTAGAATTATAAGCGGATGAAGCTGATACCCCTGCTGATTTTCCTATAAAATTGGAGTTGTTAGCAGTAGAGGCATAATTACCCGCTCCAATTCCTAAAAATATACTACCTGTACTACTACCACCAACTCCCGCTGATGGATTTATAGAATATAATGTAGTTCCGTTTGTTGCTATTGGGCTAGTGGCTAATGATTGTGAATATATAGCGGCGGATGATGTATAGAACAATTGACCTGTTGTTGTATTAATCATCACTATATTAGATACAGATCCTGTTGTTAAATCTGTAAATGATACTGTTCCTGATACGTGTAAGTTATATTCTGGGGATGTTCTATTTATACCAACATATCTTGAACTTGATATACTTAATGCTACTGATTCTGGTGTGTATATATCTCCAGCTGCTATTTTAAAATCACTATTTCCTGTATTATTAGTAGTACCCATACTCCAATCAACACTGGCCGTATTTCCTGTACCAAACACTAATTTTGCTTGGTTACCTATTGATTGTCTTATTATTGAAGATACTGCTGTACCTCCACCATAACTAGCATCTAAATACATTGATGAATTAGTACCACCAATGTATATCAGAGATGGATTATTTGGATCTTGAATGACAATATTATTTGTCATTGTTAGAGTAGTACCATCATCTGTTATATTACTATTACCTAATGTACTAGCTCCTGTAAATTTAGGAATTTTATTTGTTGTACCAGATATAGAACCTCCTGCACTATTTAAGGCATAAGAAGCTGTTATAGCTCTACTAGCCCAACTTGATGTACCTTGTAATGTTCCTATATTGGTGATATTATTTCCTCCCATATTAAGTGAACCGCTTAATGGAGATTGAGGAGTTAATTTTAAATATCTAGCATCACCTGCTGTTGTATCTAATGTTGAAATAGGATACCAAGATCCACTAGTTGTCCCTAAACTAAAAATATAAGTATCCCCATTATTATTAGGATCAGGATCACCTGCTATGATCCATACTAAACCATCTGATAAGGATCCTGTTATAGCTCCAGATGAAGATATTTGTAATGAAGCAGAGGTTCCTATAACAGTTGATACTAAAGCAGTTTGTATATTTCCATTAAAATCAGGAAAATTTCCATTTACTGATCTAACAGACGCTGTTACTGCAATTCCATTAGTTGTTATGCCAGGACCTGCTTGTAAAGCTACATACGATGCTGTTAGAGCTTGTAGTGATAAGGAAGATGTTGATGAGGTTGTTGCTATAGGAGCAAAACTTGCTATTGCAGCATAAGAAGCACTTAATGAGCTAGAAGCAAATAGAGAATTCGATACAGAACCTGTTCCTAAAGGTCCATCAACCCCAGAAGAAAGTATATAAGAAGCAGTACCAACAGAAAAAGAACTTGTTGTTTGATAAAATAATCTACCAGTTGAAGGATTGTAACTTACAATATTGGGTACATTACTATTAGATAAAGTAAAAGTAATATCTCCTGTTGCGGTAAGATCACCTAATATACCTGTAGAACCTGTAATAGAAATTGTACTACCTGACATATTAGTCAGTAGGTACATAAAATTACCATCACCTTCTGCATACGTTAATGCAGAACCTTTTACTGTTATAGAATTACCTGGATTGGCTAACGAAGATGTGCGCAGTATTAATCCCATTATATAATATATTTACCAATAAATATGCAAAGCGAATGGCCCCTCAAATGAGGAGCCATCGTTCTTGGTGGGAAGGCGTGTGTTTTTTATTGTTGATTTCGTTGCTTATCGTTCTGCCATTGTCCATTATATAATTCAGCAGGTTCACATTCATGAAAATATATTTGTGCTACACGAGCATTTTCTTCAATGAATATTGTTTCATGTACGAACATCAATGTACCCATAAATTCAGTTTCAAACCCAGGATCAAAAACGGGACTATTAATGATTGTACCATTGCGATACAGTGAGGAGCGTTGTTTAATGAATGCTACTCTATTTGATGGTATTTTACATCCTTCATTAAATGTAATATCATATACACCCTTATATAGCAACCAACCATGAGCACCATCTAAATTTATCAGAGGGCATGGTGTATAATTAGTCAATTCGGTTTTATCCTTTAATACTTTACCAATTTTTAGATTACTTGCTGAATTATTAGTTAATCCAATCTGATTTACTTGTTTCAGTGTAAGATCAAATCCAACTTGTGCTGGTTTGCCTTGGGCGTGTTCTAATCTCAATAGACCTTCGTCTAATATTTGTGCTACGTTTAACATGTTTTTATTTTAAATATATTAAAATTCTTCTACAATACCAAGTATTTCTGCTGATGCTAATAAAATAGCTGTTGCTACTACATCTCCAAAAAATAACATCCAGCATGCTGCTAATCTGATTCCAGATTTCCACATACTCATTTTGAAATGTTTATTTGATTTACTTTCTTTAGGTTGCATTATCTATATCCCTCCATATTTAGTTTAATCATTTCAATTACTTCCATCTTAGCTGTTCTGTTGTGATCAGCAAATACACCTGATACTTCACTTGTTACCATCGATGCACCAAAGTGTTTAACACCTCTACATGATACACAGTTGTGGTATGAGTGTACTACTACCATTACATTTTCAGTTTCAGCTACT
>OCVQ010003070.1_pt1 | contig 10266 bp, 8 predicted proteins | sample 1539061 | NCBI WGS metagenome assembly OCVQ01 (sample SAMEA3355526, study PRJEB22509) | marine metagenome | biome: marine; feature: river plume; material: water | place: USA | collected 2010-08-08 | depth 0.5 m | reverse complement strand
CCAACGATGCCTTAGGGAACTAGTTTTTTAATATCATCTTCAACATCTTGAAAATAGCGATCTTTACTACCTTCTTTCATCGCTTCAACAGACCCCATTCCCCTGTAAGATTTAAATTTACGTCCCTCATAAATAATAGTTTCGCCAGGCGATTCTTTAGTACCTGCAAGGAGAGACCCTAACATTACACTGTCAGCACCAGCGGCTAATGCTTTAGGGATGTCTCCAGTGTAACGTATACCGCCATCGGCAATTACAGGTATTCCTGTGCCTTTAAGTGCAGCAGAAACCTCTAACACAGCCGAAAACTGCGGAAATCCAACACCTGCCACCACACGAGTGGTGCAAATCGATCCAGGTCCAATACCGACTTTTACAGCATCTGCTCCAGCATCAACTAAATACTTCGCAGCCTCAGCTGTCGCAATATTTCCAACTACTATGTCTAAATCAGGGAAATTAGTTTTAATTGATTTTAAAACGTTTACAACCCCTTTAGTATGTCCGTGAGCAGTGTCTATGATAATAGCGTCAACTCCAGAACTTACCAGAGCTTTAGTTCGCTCCAAGGCGTCACTAGTTACTCCAATGGCTGCTGCTACACGTAATCGACCGTATTGGTCTTTATTAGAGATTGGCTTTTGCGTTAATTTTGTGATATCTCTAAAGGTAATTAAACCTACTAATTTAAAATTCGCATCAACTACTGGAAGTTTTTCAATTTTTTGTTTCTGTAAAATAACCTCAGCCTGCTGCAGAGAAGTTCCCTCAGCAGTTGTTACTAATCCTTTAGAAGTCATAATTTCAGTAATTGGTCGGTTATCTTCTTTTTCAAATCTTAAATCTCGATTTGTAACAATTCCTTTTAGAAACCCATCATTATCTATAATAGGAATCCCTCCTATTCTATGTTCTTTCATACTGTTTTTGGCATCCATAACACTAGCGTCCATTGGTAAGGTAACTGGATCGATAATCATACCACTTTCAGCACGTTTAACTTTCCTGACTTTAATGGCTTGTTGTTCAATAGTCATATTTTTATGCAATACGCCTATCCCTCCTTCACGTGCCATGGCAATAGCCATTTTACTTTCAGTAACAGTATCCATTGCTGCTGAGCATATAGGAACATTTAAGTGAATGTTCTTTGTGAATTTTGATTTAATACTAACTTCTCTAGGAAGAATTTCAGAGTACGCTGGTATTAAAAGAACATCGTCGTAAGTAAGACCTTCACCGACAATTTTGGATAGATGTGAATTCATAGCAATTAATTTCTAATTGCATACAAATTTAGGTTTAATTTTTTATTTTGTATTATAAATCAAGTAAATTATTGTTTTGATTTAAAAAAGGGTAGCAATAAAATTTAATTAAAATTTTAGCTCTAGAGTTAAATAGATGTTTTTTGGTGGAGAAGGGATAATACCTGGCCCAGGGTAACCAGTAGCGCGGCGTGTAAAATATGCATTATCGAGTGCATTATTTATTCCAGCTTCAGCTTTAAAGTTTTGATACTTGTAAGCTAAAGAAATGTCTAATACATCATAGGAAGGAAGCAAACCTATAACACCACTTAAATTACTATTTATTGAGTTAGATGCGTCTGTATACTGTTCTGACATATAGGTGTATTGGATACTTGTGGACAAGTCCTTAAATGAAAATTTAAAACCAGATTTAAAATTAAGTCTAGGAACAAATTCCACTTTTTTTCCTGTTATACCATTTATATCAGAGGATTTGTATTTAGAATCAATTATGGAAGTATTAACAAAAAAGGAAGCCCCATAATTGTAATCAATATTTAAAAGCTTAATTAGATTAAAGTCAACCAAGGACTCAAGACCATAAATAAAGGCATCTCCAACATTTCCTCTTTCTGATTTTACATTACCGTCTTGAAATATTTTCTGTACGAAACCTATTCTGTCATTATAAATCAATCCAAAAAGACTTATATCATAAGATATAGTCCTATTAAATACTCCTCTTACACCAAGATCTAAATTATATCCTTTCTCATCAGTAATTTCTGGATTAATCACGTATGCTGGGTTTACGATACTTATATCTGCGAAGGTTACTGAACGATAGTTTTGTGAAATATTATTATATATCTCTAAGAATTCGTTGGGCTTATAGCTAGCCCCAACTCCAAAAAGAACAAATGAACGTTTTCGAGTTTCGTCACTATATATAGTTTCATTTAAAAGCAAATTCCCCGCTGCATCTAAATTAATGTTTTTGTAAGAGCCTTTACTTCCTGTTGTAATATGTTCCAGTCTAAAACCAGGTGTAACAGAAATTTTTTTGTTAAGATATATGATTTGCTCACCAAATAAAGCTGTATTCAAATTTGGATATTTATAAGAAGACTGAGCTTGGTAATCAATATACTGTTCAGTATCAAAACCAAAATCAGGTCCAGAACCGTCAGATCCTGGTCCTTGTTGATTGCTATTATTTGCCCTGTAAAACTTAACCCCCAACAATAAAGTGGCTTTTTTCTCTAAAATAGTGTAATCATGTATTACCCTAGATTCAAAACCAAAATTCCTAAATTTACCTTTAATTAAATCTCTTTCTTCAAAAGAATCTACTTGATCAACCCGATTAGTTCTAAAGCCAATAGCATTTCTACTAGCATTGAGTCCAAATAAATTAAAACTAAATAATGTTTGATCAGAAAACCTGTGGGTTAATTTAACATTATATAATAACCAGTTAACTTTAAACCAATTTCTAGAACGCACACTTTGGTAAGGGTTTATATCAAACATAGAATCGTTAAGCCCACCTGCTTGCTGAGCGAGATATTCTAAATAAGTTAACTCAAATTCTAAATTAGTTTTTGGTGAGAAATCATAGTTGATGTATGAAAAGAAGTTTTTAGATTCAAATTCTGAGTTTGGTCTAAAACCGTCTCCTATTTTGTAATTAATGTAAGAATAATAACTTAACTTTTTACTTGTACCACTGAAACTAGTAAAATTAGTGTAAAGGTTATTACTTCCAACAGTATTTCTTAACACCACCTCAAGTGGCTTTTCTGTATTAGGGGACTTTGTAATAAAATTAACTAAACCTCCAAACTGAGTCCCGTACTGCAATGAAGCTGCACCTCTAACAATTTGAATTTCAGAAAGTGATTCGGAAGGCGGTGAGTAATAACTTTCAGGATAACCCAGCACATCTGCACTAATATCGTAATTATTTTGACGTGTATTAAAATTTGAAGTTCTATTGGGGTCTAATCCTCTACCTCCGATGTTAAGTTGCAAGCCAGCATCATCATTTTGGTATATATTAAGTCCAGCAATTTGACTATATATTTGACGTGCATTATTACTTGCTAAATTGGCCATAGTATTATCAACTAAGATTACTTCGTTTTTTTTACCCGCAAATATAGCAGTACCTTGGACATCCTTAAGTCGTTTAATTGAAAAGAGCTTCTGTTTTACTGCGATGAGTTCCACTTCCGACAGCTGTTCAATTGAAGGTTCAATAAATATAGGTTCTGATATTGAGCCGTTAACAATTACAGAACTTTTAAAAGGCTCATATCCATAGCTAAAAAAAATTAGATTAAGCTTAGGTTTAAAAGATGTGAACTCATATTTACCATAAGAATTCGTAACAGCTAATAAATCGCCAAACTCATTATAAATTTCTACAGATTCTAGACCGATTTCAGTGGTTTTATCATAAACCTCCCCAAAAACATTTACTTGTGTAAATGAAAAAAACGGAATAAAAATTAAAAAAATAAGAAGTTTAAAAACCTTTAATTTCATCATTTAGTGGTTTAATCCAAAATTTGTGTTTAAACGAGTCTTTAAGCTCCATCAAGTTTGCTGAAGGATCGATAAATTGCTGACTAAGTCGACCATTCAAAGATACATAACTTTCAACAAAGACAGCTACATTTTGATGCCCTTGACTCTTGAAATGATTACCTAAATAATGTCCATATTCTAATATCATATCAGGTTGAAAACTCATTTGCTTCTGCTGAACAGGGGTAAGAAAATCATCATTATTTACATAAAAAAAGGAATTGGTTTTTGAGTTTACAATTTTAAAAACTGAATTACCTTTTTTCTCCATCAACATTACACGCCAAGAAAATCTGTAACCTTGTTCGTTCCAAAAAAGTTCACCAGGATAAAGTAGAGATCTCAAAGGTATAATTATTTGTATTGTCATAAAAACAACAATAATCAATAGAGATGTATTCCAAACTTTATAATGATTTACTTGACTGAAAGATAATTTTAAGTTATCCGTTTTCATTTTAAAAAACTCAAGAATTTTGATTGTAAAGTGAATTATTTTATAATGAACGTTAGAATCAAAAAATATTATCGTTGATAATATCATGATGTATGGAAACATTCCTATTGGAAAAAGGACACGAGTAGTGATATGAAAGGCAACTACTAAAACAAAGGCTATGGATCGTGTTTTCCTGAACAATAACAAAAAGGGGATACTGATGTCGTAAAACATACCTCCCCAACTCATAAAAAAGTGAAACCACTCTTGCTGCATTAATGTATGACCAATAAATGGTAAATCGTATTTAGATTTTAACCAAAGCTTTAAAGGCATAGCATTTAATAACCAATCAGAATTTATTTTTGTTATACCTGCATAAAAATATACAATTCCTAACATTAACTTTAAGCTGTCGATCGTCCATTTTGGAACCGTCTTGTATGATTTTCTGATAGATATAGCATCGATAGAAAACATTGCATTACATGGGATAAATAGCATTATAAAACTCACTAGAGAGACAAAATAGTAATGATTTAAATAGGTGGTTTTATCCATTAATTCAATATAGGTGAAGCTTAAAAAGAAAATCAATATCGATAAACGATATTTATATCCAATTGCAACAAAAAATGCTGAAATACCACAAATAATAAAAAATGCATAGGTATACAATCCAACTGGCTTCACCCATTCAAATCCGTAGTATGAAAAGTGGAAAGAAGGTTCAATATACAAAGATTCAATCCAGCCTTTTGACCAGAAACGAACAAGGCTAATAAACATCAAAAAACCAAAAAACATCCTAAATACCGCTAATGGAGCAGCACTTGATTGTTTATTAAAATAATTAGCTATAGAGTTTATCATATTGAAAAAAGGCTCTCGGATTTAAAAAAGAGAACCTTAAATTGTGGAAATTATTAATTTTAAAATATTTATTAATCACCGTCAGCGTCAATGTAATCAACTGAAATGCTTAAAACAGATAACATGTCTGTTTTTAATAACACTACACCTTCTTGAAGTTTGTTAAAAACATCAATCATAAGTTCATTATTTAAAACTATTTGGTTAACAAAATTATCATCAAGTGTATTAATCAATAGCTTAGAATCGCTAAACTTCATCAGAACAGTTGAACTTAATGTAGTATTATCTGTCATGTAATCTAAATAACTCTTCAAAGATTCACCTGTTGAAGTGGAATTGTAAGTTTGCCCTATAAAAAACCCTTCAACAGCTTCAATTGCTTCTAAAGCCAATGTTTTGGATATCGTTGAATTATAATAGGCCTCTACATTAGCTGCACGTGTATTATTGCCTGAAAAAACACCTGCTGGAATACCAAACTTATTAGTTCTCAATCCCTTTTCGAAATAATAAATAAAATCATTAGTTAGCATATTAAGACTTGAAGTCGCTGAATTTTCAGAAGAAGTTACAAAAACATCCCTAATTAAAATCCAATCCTGATGAACCATATCTGTGACTTGTAACATTTGGGATGCTACAGCTTGTAAATAATTTAAGTAAGCTAAATTTTCATCATTTTGGTAGAAAATAAGAGTCTCTGAATTTGTATCGGCCAATCCGAACAATAAATAATCTAAAGCTGGAAAACCTTGAGCAGACCAATTGTTATTGTTTGAATCAAGATTGTAATTATTAGTATTTATGTTATTTTCAATTCGAGAAACACTGGTTGGATATGTGTTCATTTTTTGTAAAAAATATAACTCTTCAGCCTTCGCAATGTTAAACATTTCTAAATGTTGCCAAGACTTGTAGGCATCAACCCATAGCTCTTGAACTGTTTCTAAGTTGGCTAAAGTAGTTGAAATTGAAAATTGGGTAATACTTTCTTTTAACTGAGCAATTTTAGGATTAAAATCATCAAAAGCTGGTAAAATAATATTGTCTGTTACATTTTCTAAAATTGTTTGACGATCAAAATTATCAACAACATTTTCATTAGAATCTGATGAATCAGAGCATGATAAAGCTATTAAAAAAGCTATTAAAAGATATATGTAAGAAGTCTTTTTAATATTCATATTTGTGGTTTAAAATACATGAGGGAGATGACTAATCAAATCCCCCATGCAAAAATAGTATAATTGGATATAAGATCTAAAATATTATTTCTTATAATTGAGTTAAAATATCTGAATGAAATCTATTTTACAATTTAGCTTCAATTTGTGCAGCCATATCATCTAACTCAGAAGGAGTTCTATCCCAAAATCCGTTTCCAGATTCAAGCGTTGATAACATTGTTTCAACTTCTGAATGAGAAAAATAATTCATTCCGTCAGCATCATAAGTGAATTGGAGACTTAAAATAAATCCATATCCCTCAGAAAGGCCGTGGAAATAATCAGCATAATCTACATCAGCAGCTGCTTTAGCTTCTGCAGCACCCCTAAGATAATGAGCTGCTTTGTGAAGAATTACTCTAGACATTTTAGTTTTAACAATCTCAGCTTGTTCGTCTCTTACTTCAGAATTACTAGCAACTATGGCTGCTCTACCCAATTTGAATGCATCATAAATTTCTGTAGCGAGCCCAGGCTCTTCAGATTCATTAACTTTTTTAAGATATTTATTAAATAAAATCCCATTACCTTGTGGCGTAGACGCTGTCGTAATATCCGACTCTTGTCCGTACACATATCCGAGACCTTCGTCAAAATGGTGTTCCATGGTTGTATATTCTCCAGCTCCTAATGCAGAAGCGTCATTATCAACATCGTCTCCAATTTTAACTTCACTTAGGTATCCGTAAGCAACCTGGTCCATAACTAAAGCACCTATGAGCGACTTAGCAAATACTTGGTTTAGCTCCATACCTTTTTCGTTTATTCGAACAGTTCGTCCTCCAGAACCTGTATGAGATCCAGAAACACCTATTCCAGCATCTACATTAAAATTAGTAGATACATTTTCTGCATATTCAGTCAAAAATCCAGCAATTTTAGGTTGTACAGAAGCATCTCCATAAGCAGCTGTTTTGTTTCCTAATTTTTTACCAGAACTATTTAACGCATTAATAGCGTCAATTTGATCCTGAGAAGCACCGTCCTCTGCTGTGAAACCGGTTCCATCTTCGAACATTTGAAGAAGCGATGCTCCGTCAACATTCTCGTCATTAAGTTTTCCAAATAAAGAAGCAGCCATATCTAGTCTAGCTGTTTGACCTCCATAACTGACAGTACTTTCTCCTTGTCTTTCGAATACATATGTATCGGGAGCTATAACTTCATTTGGAGTAGTAATAACTTGATCATCATCTGATGAACAGGAGAAGTTTGTTGCAATTAACATTGAAGCAACTAATAATTTAATTGAATTGTAATAGATTTTCATAATAATTGTATTTAATTCTTATTTAGACTTATTTAAAATAGTGATATATATTTTTGGCAAATTTAATACCAAAAGTTAAAGTAAACAAGCTTATTTATAATTATTTTAAATAATATTTTCTAACATATCTGAAAGTTGAATATTAAAGCATACTCCTTTTAATAAATCCATCAATCCCATAAGCTCAGAGTTGGACAAAGCGAAACTTATATATTCACAAGGTGAAGGGATTAAATTTTTGGATTTTTCACTACAATTACACCTGTTAAGTATAACGTATTCTATTTCGGATTTGAAAGTAAATAATTGATGTTTAGAAAGAAGTAATCCAGTATTTTTAAATACCAATTGAATTTTATTTTTCGAAAAAACAGTGCTCTCTTTCCAATTGAAAGCTACACCAAAATCATTGTAATGAATTACGCTAATATCGTCATAATTGTCTGTCATTTTTTATATTATTTAAAATCATTCTAAATATAATTTGTAAATATAATGTAGAATGATTCTAAATAAAAATAATAAATACAATTATTTTTAATAATAGTTAGAAAAAATCTTTTTAGCCTCATTATAAGCGCTTTCAAAACTAAACGCATTCAAATTTGTTATGGACTTTTGGGTTGTGAAATAAGAAAGTAACTTTTCAGTAGGCATATTGCCTGTCAGTTGATCATTAGCCATTGGACAACCTCCAAATCCTTGTACAGCTCCATCAAACCTAATACACCCAGCCTTGTAGGCCGCTTCAACTTTAGAATGCCAATGCAAAGGGTTTGTATGTAAGTGAGCTCCAAACTCAATATGTTTATAAGCAGAAATTAAGTTTTTAAATAAATAAGAAATAGTTTGTGGAGTAGAACTTCCAACTGTATCACTTAAGGATATAATCTCTACACCCATCCTATTTAATCGATTGGTCCACTCCCCTACTATATCAACATCCCAGGGGTCACCATAAGGATTACCAAATGCCATTGAAAGATATACAACTACCCTTTTGTCATGTGTCTCAGCAATAGACAAAACCTCTTTTAAAGTGTCTATTGACTGATTAATAGTTTTATGGGTATTTCTCATCTGAAAATTTTCAGATATCGAGAAAGGGAAACCTAAAAAATCAATTTCTTTGTAACTAGCAGCTTCTAATGCACCACGACTATTAGCTATAATAGCCAACAACTTACTGGAAGTTTTACTGAGGTCCAGTAGAGACAAAACCTCTGCAGTATCAACCATTTGAGGTATAGCTTTGGGGGAAACAAAGCTACCAAAATCAATTGTGTCAAAACCAACTCTAAGTAAGGACTGGATATACTGAACTTTTTTAGATGTAGGGATAAAAGACTTTATACCCTGCATGGCATCTCGTGGGCATTCAATTATTTTAACAGTTGATGACATTCAATTAATTAGGATTTAAAATTACTACTAATTTTCGAAACAATCAGATTGTTGTATTTGATAAAAATTTAAATCTTATAACTTGAAAACTTATGATTGATAATAATTATTAATAGATCCTTGATGACTATGAATATTCTACCTAGACCATATTTAGAAACTCCATATTTTCTAGGGTGGTGAATAATCGGAATTTCATTAATTAAAGCTCCTTTAAAATGTGCATTCAATGCCATAAACCGATGTAAATCTCCATGTAAAGGAATGCTTTTAGCAACCTTGGAAGTCATTACCTTTAGCGCACAACCAGAATCAGTTATTTTAAGCTGAGTTGTAACCCTTATTAAAAAGTTTGCGATTTTTGAAGGTAGGGTTTTTATTAAAGGATCTTGACGGTTATCACGTATCCCTATAACCATGTCTAAGTTTTTATTTGAAATCATACGAACCATTTTGGGGATATCAGAGGGGTCGTTCTGAAAATCTCCATCCATTGTTATTATATAGGTGCCTCTAGCTAAATTAATTCCCGCAGCAAGGGCAGAACTTTGTCCTTTATTAGAATCAAAAACTATAAGGCTTATGCACGAACATTCAAGAGATTTTATATTAACCAAAGTTGAATCAGATGAACCATCATCTATAAAAATAATTTCATAACTGTAAAAATGAAGTGTTTTTTTTATTGAATTAACTAAGGCTCTTATAGAGCCTTCCTCATTGAAAACTGGTATAACAATTGATAATTCAGGACGGATTTTCATGAAAATATTTCAATAAACTAATACACCTATAACAAGCAATAAGTGAATTTAAAATTATTTAAAATCTATGTAACTAAAAAATAATAACTGTTCAAGTTGATTTTAAGTAGACTTAGTATAAAAGATGTTTTTTGGCATTTTTTTGCCATCCCGCTTCATTTCTATATTTAACAAAGAAGATCTTTAGATCCGATTGGTTTTGATACTTAACAAAGAAGATCTTCTTATCGGCTTGATTGGCATAATCAGTGAAAAACCAAAGTCCATTATTTCCATCAGCCTGATTAGAATAATCTTCTTTAAAGACTTTTAAGTCAGCTTGATTTGCATAGTCGACAACAAATACAGAAATGTCTGCTTGATTTTCATAGTCAACCGAATACATCTTTTGAGCAAGCATCTGTTTGGCACTAAAGATTAATAATACTACAATTATAAATTT
>OCVQ010003068.1_pt1 | contig 10270 bp, 11 predicted proteins | sample 1539061 | NCBI WGS metagenome assembly OCVQ01 (sample SAMEA3355526, study PRJEB22509) | marine metagenome | biome: marine; feature: river plume; material: water | place: USA | collected 2010-08-08 | depth 0.5 m | reverse complement strand
ATCTTATTTAAATCAATCTCAATTAGAGGGAAATCTTTCGCCATCTTATTTAACCCATCAAAAGTTGGTGTTGATGGATCGCAACCTATGTATTTTTTAACTTTTCCGCTTATGATTGCGCCAATAAGCCTCCCTCCAAATCCAGATGACATATCCCATACAACACTCTCGCTTTCGCAGTAATGATTATATATTCCTGCGGCAGCAGATGGTCTAAAATTACTCACTCGTTGAACACCAGAGAATGTTCTTAACGCTTTTCTCAAGTTAGAATCAGACATATATCCATTCTCACCAACCCTACCTCCCCATTTAATTCTGCTTTTGATTGCAGAAATAAACATTTGATCATCATTCCAAACATCCATTGGTGTCCTCATTTTGCGTGTTCTAATTTCCCAATGATGAGGAAAATAAGACCAGCACAAACCCATACAATGAAGGGTTTGATTTATGTATTTTCCTTCCTCTATTATATTGGAGATGTTATATTTTTTTAATTTATTAAAATCCGTTACCATCTCATCTTTCGTCAAGTTGTAATGCGGGAATCCCCTTTTTTTGGCGTAATTAAAAACAGACAATGCGATTTGATCTTCATTTCTTGGGTTAAACTCCTGACAAAATAAATTCATCTGTTTCATATCAGCAAGCCCGTTGGTAAGTCTCCTGTGCCTTGTAAACCCATTCAGCTTTGAATCCCTGCCATCCACGGGAGACGCATTCGGTGATTGCATCCCCCAACGTCCATCCAGCTTCGTCTGCTTCGCGTTGGATTCCTTTAAGCGCAGTTTGGGTTAGTGGTGATTTCTTTGCCTTTCTGATTTTAAGAAAATCATTCCAGACCTGTTCAGGAACTGAATCTGGTCTATTTATATTTGAAGATGAAGAAGAAGAAGAAGACTGTAGTGTTGCCTTTTGGTTGATACCATTTGGCAAGCAATCTTCAACCACCCTTGCAAGTGTGGTTGAACCACCCTTGAGTATTTTACGCATTTCGGCAGACTTCTTTCCACCTTCAGCACTTTTCCGCGCCCATTCATTCTGTTTGATGATTTCCTGCTCCAACCTCTCATGCACCATGCATGAAGTGTCGTTGGGGTGTGGTTGGAACATGGTTGCAACAGTGGTTGCAAGGGTGGTTGAAGCACCCTTGCCAATCAATCGTGATATTTGATCTGGATTCGATGGAATGCTTCCGTGCTGCCAACAATAGCAAAGCAAGCGAATGTAAGCACCCTCTTCCTCAAGACTCATCAACGCTACACGTTGAGATCCCAAGTAATCAGCGGGGTAAAACTGAAATGCTGGACGTTTAATTTTCATAGTTTAAAAAAAGACCCACCTCAAGTGATACTCCCGCAAGGAATCTTGTGGGCATGAGGTAGGTCAAATTAGTTGGTTTTTAACGATGGTATCAAACATCGCGCTTCGTCTGAAGCTAACTCAAAATATCTAGTTTTTGGATCTCGTCAAATTGTTTTTTACTGACCAGTCCCAGATGGACAATAATTCCTGCGCCTTGGGGTCAACATGGTCTTGGTTTAACCCATGTGACTTTAGTTCAAGCCATGTACCATCTGGCAACTCACCCGTGCATTTTACATCGTAGCCAACTCCAGTAGTTCCGTGCTTTCGATGGTCGTAGACGTAAACCTCAACTTGTTTTTTCTTACCTTCGTTGCATCGACATTCTTCATGCCCGGCAAAGGTTTTGTAAAAGGCTACGTCAGAATTTTGAAGGAAGTCCTTAAATTGCTTCCATCCATTACCTGTTAACGTATCAAAGTTAAGTTCGTTCATAGTTTTACCTTCTTGGGTTTGTCCTCAACCAGTTTAACAATCTCCTCACCAACATCAGGCTGGATCTTGGATAGATTGTATCCAACCCCTTCGCAGTACTTCTGCAATTTTGTAGCAGAGATGCTACCTCCGAATAGCTTAATGCTGTCGGAAAGTGACATTTCGGTGCAGTTTCCGATATGTTCTATGACCTCCGCAGGGTACGTCTCACGTCCTTTTTGGCGTTGCAGTTTCCACCCATAGACCTTCTCCCCTGCCTGTAGCTTTTCCTTGAGCAGATCCTTTGCCCAATCGACTAAGTAGCTGTTGAAAATATTGCTCTGTTTTATAAACATTGAAAGTCGATCCATATCACCCGCGAGATGCTCCTGCATTTGCGCTAGGTTCGTCTGTAGGTCGCTTTCCACAACCGCTAGGGTGGTGGCAACTGGAACTGCAATCTGACCGCAAGTTGATGCCTTCTTACACCATTTGCAATAATCGCAAGCGGATGGGGTTTTGTCTGGGTCGTTGTATGCTGCGATCACTCCCTCGACAACCTGCTTGGCCTCCTCGATTGTCCAACTATGCGTGACCACCCGTTCTTGATCGCAGAACAGCAAGTGCGTAGTCCATTCGCGAATGGCGTATTCGCCAGTCTCGAAATCGTAGCTTGCTGCCATGTTTCCGTAGGCATAGGCACACTGCTGCTCAAGATACGAACGTAGGATTCCTGATTTTAGGTCGAGGCTAGTATTGAGTGCAGGGATGCGGCAATCCTCTGTTCCAATGTGGTCAATGCCGGGCGTTTTGACTTTAAGACTATCCTCGTCTGTAATTACTTCGTGATCCCCAGCGATCTGCTTAGTCATCTCAACTGCCCACATGACCGCATCAGCGTCCTTGGGAGTTAGCCCCAAGAAAGGCTTGTTGTTAGCCATGAAAAATTCACGGAATGCCTCGTCCATGTGAGTCCCGCGAGATGCAGCAGGGGAACTACCCCCTGCTGACTCGAAACATGGACACTCAGCCAACTTTGGAAGCAAAGAGTGCCTGATCATTTCGATGCCTCCCATTTTGCAACTGCTGCGAGAAACTTCTCTGGAGTAGCCAGAAGATTGGCGCGATATCCCCCAGCGGGAAGATCCGTCCAAAGTTGACCAACCTTGATCTCACCTTTCGAGATCAGGTATCCAGTAGCCGATTCAGCTTTGGTTCCAATCACTGCCTCCACTTTCGTGAACCAGTTGGGATCCTTGGGTGTTGCAGGTGCTAGTACTTTTGTGACTGTTGTCCTAGCTTGCGGAACGCTTGGTCGAGATGCCGCATTGCCATCGTCATCCTCTGGAGCGATTCCACAAGCTGCCATGAGCGAGTACCTACGGGCATAGGTCAATGCAGACCCGTAGCCTTGTGCGTCTTGCTTGGTCGCAGGAACGTGCAGTTTACCCGCTGAGAGTGATTCGCCACTCTCATGCAGGAAAAGGGTTTCTACGCACACCCCAGACTCGCTATCGTGTGTCTGCTGGATCAATGCGATTCCGTTATCGTTAAGCCCTGTGATGACCGCTTCGACGCAAGCCGAAAGATCGGCATACCTTGAGCGGAAGTGAGGGTTAGTTGATGATTTGAGTGCAGGGCCGAATGCCCTCTGTGCTTTGACTAGTGCTGATGCTATGTTTTTCATTTGTTTATTTACTGGTTTGTTTGTTGTTTACTGATTGCTGAACTGATCGAATTTTGAGCATACGTCCTCTTCTTTTTTTCGAGACTCGCAATACTGCTTGAAACGATGGAGGATGTTTTCCTGTCCAAGCCTGTAGCAAGCGAAGCAGGATGCGAATGACAAGAGGAAATATGAAACTGCGAATGTGGTGGTCATTGGTTTTTGGTGAGGATGAAGGTTGCTACAAGAATCGCCACTGCTGGCGAAAGTGCCTTGAACGCTTCCAGCGTATGCTGGAGCGTCACAAGGATTGGCACTTGGGTGAATGTTTCGACGATGCTCATATTAAAAAAGAGCAAGTGCGTTCCGTGCTTCCTCGTCAGAAAGGATGAGATCACTGCCGCAATCAAGGTAAGCGTGTTTGCCCGTGGACTGCTGCCAGCAATACAAGAGGGTCTTTCCAGAACGTGACGTGAAGGGTTGCTCGGTTCCACCGCAAGCGGGGATCCAGTTCCCTTGTGCGGCTTTTTCTGCGAGGTGGTTGATTAGGTCTGTGATGTTCATAAGAGTTGTAGAATAATCAAAGCGGGTTGGGATTGTCAACAATGTTTTTTGGGAAAGATTCCAGCGGACTTTAAAGCATCCTTGCACTGGTCGATCAGCATCGAATCTTTGTGTCCGTATGCGTCCACCACTGCTTGTAATGCTTGCACCAATTTTGTGTGTGAGACATTTTTGTAATGCTCGGAAGATTTGAATAGTTTCATTTTGTTGGTTGGGTAGTTATGCTGCTGTTTTGATTTCGCGAGCTTTTGCAATGCGAAAATCGAGATCTTTGTTAACGAATTTTGTTGGTCGTTTGTAGAAGCTGAAAAGAGGATCCTTTTGGCTAACTTCAAATGATGCTGTAAACGTGACTTTATCATTTTTCTCAGCTTGGAATTTCACCCATTCATTGTTGATGATTTCGGAAGTCTCATGCTGCGTAGTTGGAAGAGTTCCATAGCACTTAGTTCCATTGTCTAGATTGATGAGGCATTTGAATGCTCCACCAAAATCGCTATCTACCCACTTAATGCTTGCAATGACCCCAGAGATGGTTTGTTTGCCTTCAGGTGAGCGAACACCAAACTCGATTGCTTTAGCCCGTTTTTCAATCTCCTGAGCGCAAGAAACAAGTGTTTCCCTAGCTTGATCGTAAAGCGAAATAACAAATGCCTCTTGCTTTTCTGAAAGAACACCCTTTGAACGAACTTTTCCGCGAAGGTCGCGAAGTGTTGTGATGGGCCACCCTACCTTGTTCCAAAGAACATGGTTGTTTGGAAATGCTTTTGCGTACTTCAATGCCTCTGCGATTTCTGGTTTGTTTTTAGCAAACTCAGACTCACGAACATCTCCTGCCGCACGGGCTTTTTGAGCTTTCTTTCCAGCGGCAACGCACTTTGCTGCATTAGCCTGTTTGGAGTCCAGCCAAGGCAATGTGTCTTTTAGCAAAATCAGGTTCTCGCAGCAGTCACGTCCAATATCGTAGAACAGTCCAGTGGAAGTATGCTGAACAACGCAGTTGTACTTCAATGAGTGACCGCAGATGGAGCATGACCAATTAGTGTCTACAGACTGAGTGTTGCACCAAAGGTTGTACTCTGCCTCGGAACCGGGGAACGTATCGTGACGCACAACAGCAGAGAACCCGCACCCATCATCTCCCTCTATATCTTGCCAAGCAATGGCAACAAGTTTCAGGTCTTCTGTTGGGATTTCGCGAATGTGATTTTTAACTTTCATGTGATTAAGATAACCAAGCCGCTTGGGTTATGCAACAAAATATTTTCATTTATTTTTCACTAGGATAAAAATAGTTACTTAATTCTGTTGACACCCGCAGATGCCGATAGAATCAAGCTGCGCGGATAAGAACCAAGTGACATACTAGCATCTAACTAGGTTGCCGCGCAGATTTCCATCTTTCGAGGTCTGCCACCTTTCGCGCCATTAGCCCGTGCTGCCTCAACTTTTTTCTCAGTAGAAACGCATCCACCCTTGCGTCCAATCTCGGACAAAAACTGCCGCACTGAATCAGGAATTGTCATCTTCATTTTTATCTCTTTCCTTGGCAACTCGCTTGTAAGAATCCCAGTCGATATCGTCGTAATTATCTTGGTATTTTCGTTCCCAAGTTTTGGTGCGAGGCTTATCTCCCTTGCCATTTCGATGCCACTCATTGTTGTCAATCTTTCCGTGGCTCATCTTCTTGCTCCTTGGTTTGGAATACTCCATCACGCACGAAAATATGCTCCATCAATTTTGCCGCTAGGACGAACTTGAAACTCGTCTCTTGGAGCGTCCGCATCACGTCATGGTAGACATCGTGCTGGGTGATTTTGGTCAAGTCGATTTGTGATAGGACTGCATCAATTGCTTGTTGCGTCTCTTCTTCTCCTGCTTGTTTTGGTGTGTTTGACATATATTTATTGGTTGAATGATTGTTTCTCACGCTCGATGAGCATGGCATCTGCGTCCACGAAGGACAACTCTGCCACTATCTCAGGCAACTCGCCAGAGAATTCTTCGCTTGCCCTATAGCCCCGTAGTGCAGCCGCTGCGAAGTAGTCCCTCATGCCCATGCCAGAGTTTGGCTTGACTGATCCAGTCTTTGCGTCTCCACCGAAATGAGGCACTGGGAATGCAGGGTGGTTGTTGCGTTTAGTAGCCATGTAATTTGGCGAGAAACTCGCGTTGAATTTTTCGTCTCTCTGGAGTGCGTGTCCAAAAGAAGTTACAGGCTTGATCGACTACAATTGACAAGCGACGAATCCAAGGATCATCGTGATCCTCGACTCCGCACTGGTTACGTCCAATCCCTTTGACTGGTTTTGTATTTTTCATATGTATTAATAGATAAAAGGCTACTTCTTTTTAGCCTTAGCTTTCTTTTGTACGGCATAGGCAATAGCGAGTGCTTGCTTCTGCGGCTTGCCGTGTTTCATTTCAGTTTTGAGATTGCGTTCAAAGCAATTCTGTGAGGCACATTTTCGTAGTGGCATAGGTTATTCTTCTTCTTGTTCTATTTCTTTTAACAACTCATTTAAGTCAGCACCTTCTTCAAGTGCTTCGCTTAAATCTTTGTCATCATCTTCTGTTTGGATTGGAAGATTTCTCATTAGTTTAGCATATTCCGCTAAATCTTTTTCATCATTCTTCATCAGTGTCTTCATCTATTTGTTCATCTATTGATTCGTCTATTGATTCGTCTTTATTTTTTTGAGATTTGAGAACCTCGGATGCTTCTGAAAACGTCAAAGGCTTTTTACCTTTCGGGAAAAATACACTAAAGATTTCATCAAAGCTAGATTTTTCTGCCCCCTCTGCTCCTGTCCATCCACGATCATCCCAGTTATGCTTTTCTGCAAACCACAAAATAGCCTGTAAATCGTCAGGATTCATTCCAAGTTTCTTTGCTGCTCGTTGCATTACAACCTGACCCAAAGCGAAGTCTTCGTTGGTTACACCAGTTTCGGATTTAGGTTGAATTCTCCAAGGTTTTCCAAATCCTTCATGCAATATCTGACGCATGAATCTCGCTGCCCAAACATCGATTGTTGCTTGAACAGTCCTACCAGATAAGTTTCCTGCAAAGTTTGGGGTCTTTGGTGCCTTACGATTATCCAACCAAGTTCCAGCAATAACTTTCATTACTGCCATTGAATTCGCATTGAACTTCTTTCCATTTGATCTTAATGGCATTAATCCAGAGGCATTAATAACAATTGAAAACCTATTCTTTTTAGTCCTGTCTTCTGGTTTGATAGCTATTAAGTCTTTTAGCTTTTTAACCTCTGATTGTATTACCTTTTGTTTTTTTCCAGTTACTTTTTTTGCTGCCTTATTAAGATCTGATATCTTGTTCTTTATAACTGAAATATAATTCCTATCATCAATAAGATCGTTTAATTCGTTCTTACTTTCAGCATTAATCATTTCAAGATATGCTTTTCTATTTGAATCATATCTGCCAGATTTAATACCTTCATATCCATCCATTGCTTGAAGGAAGTTTTCATTTACTGGAGTTTTTGCGCTAGTTGCACCAAGCAATTGCGAAAGAAGTTCACGTCCCTCAACACCCAAAGCATTTAAAAGGTTTTCACGCATTCTGCTATACCAACCAGAACCTGCCGCTATATCAGCATTCTTCATTGCTTCATTGGTCTTATTGACCATGATGTTTGCAGCAGCATCAACAGCACCAGAATCAATTGCAGCATTGATCTTCTTTTGAGCAACTCCGCTTACGTCATAAGCAAGTTCATCATAATTTGGTTTTGTTGTGTCTTCTGGATCATTGCCAGAATAATTATCTACAAATGGAGATGCAAGAAGGTCGTATTTTTGTTGTACAAATTTAGGATCCCCCTTTGGATCAGTTAATGGTTTTCCATTTCTAATTTCTTGTAGAACAGGAACTGTTTCATCATCACCTAAATCTATTGTGATATATTGTTTTTCTGCTTCTTTTTTCTTTTTAGGTTCTTTTTTAGCAGCCTTAGGTTTTTTAGCACCCTCCGCTGGCATGAACTGCAAGCCAGTTATGTCAGAAGATTGTATGCTTTTTTCGGAGATATTAGGTTTCAACTCTATATCAGGCAGCATAGCCTTGCCGCGAATAGGTGGCTCAATTTCGCCCAGCGAGAGTCCCCTCGCTCCAACCACCTTGGTTGGTGCGGATATGCCTTCTAGGGGGCGTATACGCGCAGAGATCGGCTCGTATTTGGTAGGTTGCTCTGCTGGTGTGAATTGAACACCTTTTTGTGATTCATTCCAAATATCCAGCAACTGTGCTTTTGATTTTATAGAACTTGGATCGGTAATTACAATTTCTGCTCCGGGTTGATAACCTACATATCCTTTTTTAGAAAGCTCACCTTGAAGAGTTTTTCTCCAAGTATTTCCAGTTTCCCCTAACCAATCGTTACTGTTCCAAGGGAAATGATATGGAGGTTCATTTACTCCTATAGATTGTGATGCTTTTTTAAGCATCTCGTTAAATTCAACATTATCACCACCACCATTAATTATATTAAATGGTGTTAATTCTGTATCTCCAGCAGCATCTAATATTTTTCCATCTGTATATAATTCAATTAAATTTCTTTTTTGAAATTGTCCGCTTTTATAACGAGGTATATCACGTTCTTCAAATGTAGATACATTACCACTAAGGGTTCCTCCTTCTCTTAAAAAGATTGGGTTTTCAGATTCTGAAAAATGATATAATTTGCGTTTTTTAGATTTAATAAAATCATCTGGATTTGTAAAATTTCTAGCTTCACTTATTAAATCATTTGTCTCTGCTGGCATGAACTGCAACTGACCACCTCTCACTTTACCTGCCATTTCTGGAGTGATGTCTACGCGCCAGATTGGGGTTGTTTCTCCTTTTCGAGCAAGTTCTTGAAGCAATTCAGCATCAGTAAAATCGTCTATTTTTTTATCAGGTTTTGGCGTTACAATTTCAGATTTCTCAACCTTGCCACCCATCTTCGCTACATACTTGCCAACCTCTTTAGGCATGATTTGATCGTAAAATCCCTTCATTCCTTCACCCCCGACTTTAAGATCAAGTCCAGATAGTGAGTGATATTCGTCACCATCCTCTGTTTCTCGCTTCTTACCTTTGTTTTCTTGCATTTTTTGTGCAAGTTCTTTGCCGAATGTTGCCTCTACTTCAGAGAGTTCCATTCCTTCTTTTGAAAATACTTCATTCTTTCCTTTTATGGCAGACGCTGAATAAAGACCATCTTCGTCAATTGAATAATCAATTGCATCAACCTGCTTGCTCAAGTCATATCGTTCGGCTTGCGTATCACCAGTAGTCCAACCAATCCACTTCTTGTCTGCATCCACGGCATCTCGCAATGCGCGTTTGAAGAGTTGGATCGACCAGTCTTTTCGGAATGGTGCGTCTGGGATTCTTGAATTACCAGAGTATGAATCATTTTTCCATGCCGCATCAATTGCTTCCTGCCTACTATTGTATATTCTCGAAAATGTGTCTGAAGAATTAAACCTCCATCGAGGTGGAGCGTCTGAAGGAACATCATACCCTGCTTCACGCGCAGATTGGTTTTCATCTACAAGTTCATATCCTTCTGGAACCTCTCGTTCTCCAATATACCCCTTCTCCCTACCTGCCTGATGCCTGTCAGACTGAAACTCCTCAACAAACAACCCATCGTTGCCCTGCGCGTCTGTGCGCTCGTTGAGACGCATATGCGCTACATAGTTGGGTGTGTCTGGGAAGTGGTAGGATGTGTAGCCACTTATCTCATCAGTTGGAGTTATGTTTGCAAGATAATCTGTTTCTTTTAATGCTTTTAATGCAATTAAAGCAGATTCTCTATCTGGATGTGTGCTTACAATTTGATCATTGGAATTTCGCAGTGTATATGCTTTTGTTTTAGGCATCGTCATCACCACCTCGCGGTAGTTTGTTCCACCGGGGAGTTGCAGCCCTGCAAATCTTGGAGGATTAGCTAAACCTTGTCCTTGTAAATCCAGCTTCTCTGCTCGCGTATTTAAGAATTCATTCTCTCTAAAATACTTTTCAGCGGTCTTTTTGTCCCCACGTCTTTGAGCTTGTTGAGCCAACTTCATCACTCTCTCTGCTTCATTGTATAGAGTGTCAGTTGTACTTTGATCCCTGATATTCATTAATTTGATCAACTCATCGTACTTATCCTCTCCGAATGATGGGTCATCAATTGGATGATCTTTGAGGTTTCTATATTCAGCCTCAAGTTGATTTAACCTATTCTGATCAAA
>OCVQ010003067.1_pt1 | contig 10271 bp, 10 predicted proteins | sample 1539061 | NCBI WGS metagenome assembly OCVQ01 (sample SAMEA3355526, study PRJEB22509) | marine metagenome | biome: marine; feature: river plume; material: water | place: USA | collected 2010-08-08 | depth 0.5 m | reverse complement strand
TTTCAGCTACATTTGTAAGTTCTCCGCTTTGGATTTGAGCAACTTCATTTCCATTTGGCAATGTGCCATCTTCGCTAATTGTGAGCGAGGCACTGGGACTAAAATCTAGCTTGCCAGTAAATGGATTAAATCTAACTGCCATACTATTATGCTATACTTACCATTACTAAATTTGCGTCATTTACAGTAGGAGGCTGCACGGAATATGTCAATGTAAGGGTAGCAACAACCACAGATGCTTTGCTGTAAGCTACAGTTGCGATATTGTTCGTCGAACCATAGTAAGTCAATGCGAGTTCGTCATATTCTGGGATTTGAAATCCTTGAATAGAGTTAGCGATATTGGAAACCCCATCAAGAACTAAATGACGGAATTTTGCTGTGTCGAGAATTGAAGGGATATCGTCCATATGTGTGAATGTTAAACTGATGAGGTGGCAGAGTCAAGTTATTAACTCTGCCACCGATATCAATTCAACTTACACGCAAGGTGCTGGATTCACATCATCTTGGCAACGCTTGTAGACAATCGCCACAACATTCTGTGGGCGAATTGGCTGGATAGCGCGTTGGATTTGGTAGATGTGCTGACCGAAGTCACCATACAAGTTACAATCGTTGTCGCGGAAATATGTCCACTCCAGTTCACCCATAGCAAGTTGAGGAGCGAAACGGAAGGTTCCCTCTCCAACGTAGCTTTCAGGTACGAGACGCTTGAACGCATTTCCTGCGATAACAAACATGACTTCGTAATCGGCAGCCACCCATGCTGGGTTACGGCGTTGAGCGAAGCCATTTGTTACGGCAGTCGAGACGATTGGGTTAACAAGGGTAAGGACACCAGCGACATTCGCGGTAGCGCGAAGGGGCTGTTGGTCAATACCAAATGCAAAACCACGATAACCTTGGAATGAGTAACCGCTGATGGCAGTCTCACCAAGTTTGAACGAACCAGTCGTAAGACCGATCAAGTCTTCTTTAACGTCCGCATCGTTGCGGAAGTTCTCGATTTGATCAGCAGAAGCGATAACTTGGAAGAATTCACCCTCGGAAGTAGCGAATGGTTCAGCAAGCATCTCTTCACGGAGGAACGTACCGAGTTTGTACAGAGTCTTGAAGTTCATAGGAGCATCAGGAACCTTGTTAGCAAACAGGGTGTTGATCTGCTGCATATCACCAGTCAAGTTAGCAGAGAAGGCGGCAGTGGAATCCACAACATATTTAATGCCAGACTGAAGGAGATACTGGTAGCGGATGTCAGCGTTGATCAACTGAAGAATCGTCTTTTCGAGCGAAACTTGAGCTTGGAGGTAAGAACCTTTGAACGCTGTACGAGCTTGCTTTACGCAAACACGGGGGCCAGCACCACGAAGGGTCTGAAGTTGGAACTGATACTCAGTCGAGCCAACAACGTCAGGGGTTGCTCCAACACCGCAAAGGGTTGTGTCGTTAACGAAGGTAGGAGCAGCGAGAGAAGCGGCAGGGACTGCCATTTCCTCGACAACGCTACGAACAACGTCAGAGACGTTAGGAAGTGTTCCACCATCGATGGAGTTGATATAAGGACTCTTACGGGCGAGAACTCGTCCGATTTGTCCGATGATGCGGTTCACGTCTTTGCTTGCAAAGTCCTGAATCGCGGCTAGTGAGATACATTCTGCTGCCATAATTTTAGTTTTCTAATTAATTGTTTGTTTTGGGTTTGTTCTGCTTGAACTCCCGAAGAAAAATTCTACGGGCAACATTCAAGACGATAAGATCCGCTACGCAGTTCTTAACGATTTGTTTCTTGATTTGGTTGCCCCGGCACGTTGGGCGTTGTTCGGCCTGATTGCGGATTTTTTGACTTCCACAGAGTCACCAGAATAACGAATCTGGCACGTCGAGTTATTGACCTTTTACATCATTACAAAAACATTGTCAAATTATATTTAAAATATTTTTTAGGTATTGAGATTTAGGAATATTATTCTCCAGTTTTGCGTGAATTAAATTCGTTTCGATTTTATCAAGTTTTCCAGATTCGTTAAAAATATCATCTTCGTTTTTTAACACTCCACCAACATGAAGATCGTTGGAAAGTATTGTGTTTATGACGTGAGCGCACATTTCTTTAGTTGTATGAAAAATATAAGATGGTTGCCCAGACAAAAGAAGCAATGATCCAGTCTTCTCTACCTCTTCAGCGAGTTGCGGAGAAAATGAAACATTAGCAACATCATAATCACTCATCCATCCACCTCCTGCGGCATGGAGCGCACACCAGCGCGAAAAACGAGCGCAAATGAAAGCAAAATTATTTTGCAACTCGTTGGGAAGAACTGGAGCGAGTCGAGTTAATTTTGTCATTAGCTTTAGGTGAAGCGGACTCCCCTGCGCGTGTGAGCGATTTAGCATCACTGGATCCCATCCCTGTGCCTCCCAAGTTGATTTCCACACGTTTGCACAAGCAAATTGCTCGTCCTGTGGACGCAGTTGCACACTCTCGTAATATGAGTAGATTTTTGGTTTCATTAGTATGCCTTAATTCCTACGTTGAATACTGGAACACCCAAATCAATGTGTGGTTGATGACCTGCTTCCATTGCCTTTTTGCAGAATGAAATATCGTCAGGGTAAAATGCTCCATGTTTGATATCAGGGAACTTTTTCTTGATATCCTGAAGCACCCGACGATGGATTAACAGGCATCCACTACCCACCCAGTCAACTGCCTCAACGGAATCCGTGCAGACCCGTGCTTTTTTACCCAAATCTGACTTTGAACAATCGATTGAGGCATCGTCCAAGTTAGCAAAGTACGCTCCACCAACAAGTGACTTTCCTGCTCCAATTAAACGATGCACAATGTGCTTCTGGAGGTGCGAATCGTGGATATTTCGAGCAGCACCAATTGTTGCCTTTGCCCACTGCGGTCTGCCAATGGATGGGATGATATTATTGTCCAACAACAGCAACCATTTTGCGTCCGTGGCTAGGAATTTCTCCGCAAGATCATTTCTTGACTTATAAAAATTATTTTCGTCGCTAGAAACGTCAAATCGAATCTTATCACGTCCAAAATCGAGCGCAATGTTGATTAAAGCAAGTGTAGTGATTGGATTAGTGGCTTTATTAGCCGAAAAACCAACGAAAATGTCCCGTCCTGCGAATTCTGCACGATAGGATGGCAACCCTTCATTGGTTCGGGATTCTACAATATTTGACTGTAGAGTATCGTTAAATGGTACTTTTTCGGCAACATCTTCGATAATTGGTTGTTTAATTTCCTCTGGAGTTGGTAATTCCATCTTTTCCAGCACTTTTGGAACTGGTTTACGTCTGCGTTTAGGTTTTCGGTCTAATTTGATCATAGGTTCGTCGAGATGTGAAAAATCTCTTTGTTGTTTATTTATTTCTGGTTGTGGTTGTGGACGCTGAACTTGTCCTTGTCTTGCAAATGGATCAAAAGAATCCAATGCATTCATGGTGATTCGCTCATCTGGCGATACTTTTGGTTCCATAGATATAATGTGGCTTTAACTATATTAATTTATATATGAGTATATACTAACTTTAGTATACTTTAACCACCTAGTGCTTCATCAAGCCCAAGATCAATGGCATCCATTGAATTCATCTTCAATCGGTCGTTGAGGGTGGATTTGATGCTATGCTGACCAGTGATAGTTTGACGAGGCATCTTTCCTGCACCCTTTAATTTATTATTCTCTTCACGCAAGGCTTTTAGTTCTGCCATGTATTTAGCTTTCCCCTCCTGCTCAACTCGTAGTTGCTCAGTTAGGACGTGCGAGAACACTGCTGCCGCTGCCACATTAGCCCGTTCTTGAGCGTTGGTAGGCCACAGAGCAGAGTTAAACTTCTCGGCAAGGGATTGCACCTGCGCGTTGTGTCTCTGGACTTGTTCTAGCTTCTCTGGGGTTGCGTCTTTAGGTGCTTCCGCAAATCTAGCCCACGGAAGATCCTTGGTCAGACCATCCATGTGAGAATCAATCTGCTGAACCTCCTGCTGATACCATTTTCCCTTTTCCTGCTCTCGATCTGCCAAAATTTGATCGGCATTTTGAGCGGCATTAGCAACTTCCTGCTCTTGCTTTTCCTTCAAATCAACCACGTCAACCAAGTTGCGTTTAAGACGCTCCGAATCGGTGAGCGGCAATTTATCGATGGCGTTATTCTTCCACCAGTTCTGATCAACTGCATCTGGCCCGCCTGCTTTTTCAATCGATTCAATAACGTCCTCGCTTGCTCCGTTTTTGCGAAGGATTGCGTAGATATTCTCCTTAGCAGACGCAATTGGTTGGTTGTATTTCGATTGAAACTCTGGGTCGTTCTTAATGTCGAAGATTGCACGGAATTTCTTCAACTCATCGTAGTCATCAGGTGCTTTGAATTCCTGCTGACGTGATTCCATCTCCACAACACGTTGCCGCAGTTGCTCTGTTTCCTCGGCTTGCTTCTTGTATGTGGATGCTGTCTCTTGCAACTTTCTCCAGTTGGAGCGATTAACCTCAGAGAGATTGCGGGGTTGCTCGATTGACGCAATTTCTGGATCCAGTTCGACCTCTGGAGTTAAAGGTGCTTCTGGAGTATCAGAATGTTCCGTAGATTCAGCAACCTCTCGCGTTTCCTCGATTGGTTCAATTTCCTCCGTTTCGCTTGATTCAGGTTCTTCTGCAAACACTGGCTCAACTCCACTCAATGCATCGTCAAGCAATGCATCAATTTGCGATTCAGTTGATTCATCAATCGGATCTGCGTCCAATGATGGGTTTCCGTATCCAGTAACGCTGGACTCTGCTTTTTCGTTTTCGTTTTCCATAGATTTATTTGTTTATGTTAATTAAATACCACTGATTTGCATTGCTGGCTCAGTGGTCAAGCCTCTGTAGGTTTCCTACCATTGGTAGACAACAAATTCATTACTTCATCGACTTCTTTCCGCTGCATCTCCATTTTTTCCGACTTAAGTTGTTAGGTGTATTGGGATCATTTTGTTTCTCTTCAGATAATGCTTTTTTAATGCCATAACTTCTCGCGCAATAACTTGATCCTTTTTTAGTGCCGGGTCGAATACGATCCTTTCCATCCTTAGCTTTTCCCGCTTGCCCGTATTCCACTGTCCTCGTTCGACCAGTTGCCTTGTTAGTGATTGTTTTGCTGAACCTTGGTTTGATTTCTGCCATATGGTTTTGACGTAAATACTAGGTGCTTTTTCCGTCACATCGAAGTGAAATTACCTGCGCTTGGATCAGTGCTATCCTGCGAGGAATTTACGCAGTCATCGATTTCTCGCAATGCCATCTCAAATCCCTGCTTCAACATTGCTTGCATTGCAACTCCTTCGACGGAAACTTCCGTTATGAAGGGAATTCGACTGCGTAAATATAAACGCAATTGACTCCCTGTTTTCTTATCGTAGTCCCGCAGACGTGATGCGTCAGATTCTTCCCATTTCATATTTATTTATTAATATATTTTATTCCATCATCGACTTAACTTTGGACTTAACCTTGCGGTAAGCCTTTTTGCCAGCGGCAGCAAGTTGATCCAAATTTACAATGCCTTGGTCGCTCATTCCTTGTTTTTCGATGCGATCATAATTTGCTTTTTCTTTTGCGGAATACTCTGCTTTCTTTTCCATTTCCTTTTCAGATTCAGAAAGCAAGTCTTCAACTTCCGCTTCTTTGTCTTTAGGAGTTGGAAGAGGTTCGGATTTACCTTTCATCATTTTCATTTCAGATTCTGACAATGATCCCATTCCTGTGAATTTAGAATTTGTTGCTTTAGCTTCTTTTCCTTTTGAAGCAAGTTGGCTGATGATTTTGGCTCGGTCTGGCATAATATTATCCTGCTGTTGTTGGTTTTGGTGGTGCAGCGATTTGATTCACTGCGTTAGTTTGTGAAGGGTTTGATGTTCCAACTGCCTCTCCCATTGCGGTAGCTTGTGCAGTAGATGGCCTGCGTCCACCTCCTCCACCTCCACCACCTGCTGCTGGAAATAAATCACCCTCGGAAATTGGTGCTTGTCCTGCTGTAAGATGAGTAATTGCTTCAGAAACTGCCTTCTTGTACTCGGCAATCTGCCTCTTGTCTGCACCCTTCGCTTCAGCGTTCTGGACGTGACCAATAAAGTGCTGTACTGCCGATTGTAGGGGTTTAATCATCTCTGGAGGCATAGACCCTGCTGGAGCAGATGCAATGAGCGGGAATAGCTTCTCCATGATTGTCTGGATGTGAACAATATCGTTGTCCCGTGGAGAAACTGGAATGTCCTCACCAGAAATTATGCTCTGAAGTTCGATAATCTGTGCGCGTGTCGCTTCGATTGCCACTGCCTCAACTTGATCTTTAGGAAGGATGACTTGGTTAGCAATGGATTCACCCACTTTGCGTGACCAATCGAGCTTCATTAGCTCATCTTGGTTAATTTGTGGGTTGCCCGTGTAGCGTTGGATCAGAAGATCAAGGATTGCCGCATCTTGACCCTCGGTTTGAGGTAAAAGTTCCTCTGCTGGAGAGAATGCCATTAAAAGTATGTCGCTAGGAGGCAAATTGCGCTCCAACATGGACAAAACGCATGAAACTGCCTCCTCATCGAGATGCCGTGGGATTTCAAATGGCACTAAGAACGATGGAATCTCAGATTGTGCCTGTTCAAATGCCTCAACAACCTCTTTTTTGGCCCACATTGCGTTTTGATTCTGTAAACGAGCGAAATCAATCTGTGTTTTTAGTTCAGATGCGGCTTTAACGTGTTCAGGGTGACAGATTCCACGCTGCATACGCTCAACTGCCTTGGAATATTGTTTAACCCAGCGCATTAGGATGCCTTCGCGGATCTGATTTTCAACAGCAGCAATGCGATTCACTTCACTTGCGGTCTTATCTCCACCCGTGATGTTCATCACAGAGGATGGAAGGAAGGTTCCCATTTGGATTTCAGCCAATCCAGACATGAATTGATCCAACTTAATGAAATCTTCCACATCAGCGGGGATTGCGGACTGAACTACGTCATATCCTTCTGCCACATATGCTACGGGATGCATTACTTGAAGCGGAGGAATGCCTGTTTTAGCGGTTGGGCCTTTCTTAAGTAATAGCATCCCGCGCAAATATGAGTTATCGACAATGAGATTTCTAGCCTTGTCGATAGCAATATGCGTGTTATACAAGTCTCGTCCTGCACCACGGGAAGACATCAAAGCACCAGATCCAATCTCGATAGAGAATAGGGCGATTGTATCCGACATTCTATTGTATCTATCCAATTGTGTGCAGATTTCGTCACCTGACTTATCATCAAAAAGATAGCGTGAAATTTTACCAGTTGGTTCCTTGATTAGCAATTCACATAGTTCGACGTATTTTGCATCGTTTTCGTAGCTTGCACCATAGGATCCTTCTCGCATCCAGTCCTCATAGCGTCGAGCGTCATCGTCAGAATCAAGAGTTCTTCCAGCGGGGGTTGCGTTGTTGATTGCTTTGACTAGATTGTTAATATGCCAACCTGCAAGTGCGGAGAGTCTTGGTTGCTCCAACACTGGAAGTAATTCAGCAATCTGATATCGACGCTTCCTAGCCCAAATTGGTGTTGAATCTGCTTCTTGCGGAGTCTCGATAGAAAAGAACGTATAATCTTGGCGCAGGAATTCTGGTTTCCAATCTCTCACGTCATCCCAGCACACCGCACAAAAACCAAATGTCGTATTCTCATGCGTGACTTGTGCCACTAGATCATCGTGACCCTTCCAGCCTCGGATGCATTTCGTGATTTCTTCGCGGAAAATCTTTGTTTTGTTTTCCTCGCTAACTCCCTCTAGCGGATATTTTGAATAGGTAAGCGTGGGTGACTGCTCAATTACCTGTTTAAATGGTGGTTGTAATCGGCTAACCATCGTAGACAAAAACCCAGTTGGGCGATTACTGCGCCAATTCTGACCCATGCTTTCCAGTTTTTTTGCACTATACGGAGGTTCATTATTTAGCTTCTTCTGAATAAGTTGGTTCTTGCGGTTTCTCTCAACATTCTGTTGTTTCAACCTGCGATATGCAGAATGCGCTTGCTGGCAGTCTTTAAACGTCCGTTTAACCTGCAATGTATCTGGATTTACAACGTCACCAGTAGCGTTATCGTCAACAATCTCCAGTTCGGAAATACGTTGCTTGTCCGATGGTTTCATAATCCGCGCAGCTTTCGATGCGTAGACGTTGGTGACTTCTGCTGGAATTGGTTTGGTTGTATCTGCCATATTATTTGAGATTTAGCCAGCAATCTACTGGCAAATTGTCTGACGGGGAAATGCTGTCGCGGGACATGAAAACTGCGGACTTGTTGTCGTGACGTAGCAACAAACAACCACCTAGTGACTTGGAGGTCTTTGTCTCTTTAGCCTGTCTAATGCTTGCACTTAACCTATCCGTTGCTTTAACGCAAGCACCGCAACCGCTTTTCCACTGCACGTTCTGCTTGCAGTTAAGGCAAATTTTTGCGCGTTGCTCTGCTAACTCACTGGATACAAGTGCTACTTCTTTTGAAGAATTGATAACATTTTTAGCCCAGATCGTAATGTCATTTAGCAACTCTGTCTTTTGACTGGGTGTATTAACAGATGTTACAACTACCATATCCACTCCGTGACAGAAGTTGGGGTTCTTGCTACAGATGTACGAATTGACATCACCCTCCACGTCACCAACTGGCAAATGGTTTTCGGCACGGAAATTCGTGACAACCTCCAAAAGATTGTCATAGCTATGACCAGTGAGTTTTGCATCGCCATCGTAGTAATGCCAACCCCCCGGTGGGATCATTCCAATTATCGGTTTTGCCATGAATTTTTGAGTTTTACGTCAGTTTTGTAAGGTTTGCAAGCAAATTCTTACTTATTTATCAAATTAATTGCTGAAATCAACGAATTCATAACTTTCAATTCCAATATGTTTTTTCTGGAAAACAAACTTTTCTGGTTTTGGTTCGGTCATCGTAGCAACAACTCCACCCCGTTGACGCATGAGGTAGACCAGCAGGGACAGGGAATCGAGTGCGTCAGGACTATTTTGGCGAGTCCGTTTTACGAAGTCTCCCTTGCTCTCGACTCTCACCAACCCCTGCCCCTGCTGCTTGTACCTGCGAGAAGTTGCTTGACGAACCAACTCCTCGGTACGGAAGCTCGGTGAAATTTTCAAATACTCAAACTCCAGATATTTTGCAAGTCCGAAAACCAGTTCAGTAACAACTCCAGAGTATAACTCATTTGCGCGTTGTGTATCATCTCCAAGAATATGGGTTTCTGAACTAGCCCATGAATAATTTACCCCCATCACTTCACTTCCGTAGAGTGACTTTAACGCATCGTGGATTCCTGCTCCGTTTCCAGTTCGGTCAACACACAACCAATTCGCGCCGATTCTCATCTCCTTTGCGAAGCGGATAATCTCTGCGGTCTGCTCTAGTGTTGCCAATTTCGGAAACTGCATTTGCGAATCCAGTTGCAAACACGTCTTTGGCTTTTTGAATTCTCTAAATTGTCCGTCCCGTGGAGTCCAACCATCGCAAAGTCCGTATCGACCGAATGAGCAGACAACCTGATCTCGCCCCTCCAACGCCAAATCGAATGCCGCTAAAGGCACTACAGGGCCAATAAACCGCAAGCTACCCATTGCGTTGTCCATCATGGCAGGAGTTATGATTGCCATCGATATGCCTTCCTGCGGGAAGAATCCACGGGCCATTGTGTAGTATTCGGCAGTCCTACCCTTTGACTCGTATGCCATGTAGCCCTCGTAGGACTGGAAGCCGGGGAACACAATCTCCTTCTCCAGTACGTTCTCGCACCTAGCAGCGTCTAACCTCAAAACGTGCCATCCCTCCCTACTTTCCCATTCAAAGTCTTCCTCGCAGTCTACACTCTGCCAACCTCGTATTGGTTCACACCTTTTTCCGAATTCACTATTCCTGTCTTTCGGGTTCGATGCGCCAAAAATCTTGATGCGTCCCTTGGAATCCTTCGTGTCCGCAGCAGACAGGATGTTTTGCAGACCCTCCCAAACGCCAGCGGGAACCTCTTCAGCTTCGTCTAGGACAACGTGTGTCCTACTCATCTGTCCCCACTTGGGATCTGGCTTTTGCATTGGACTTGGGTGGAACCCACGGAGCGTACCAGTTCCGCTATCACCTTTCGGAACGGCAACTAGATGGATGCCATTCTTGTAATCGTCATTGGCTTGAATGCTCTTAACGAGATCCTCACTGCCCTCGTACTCTG
>OCVQ010003062.1_pt1 | contig 10281 bp, 9 predicted proteins | sample 1539061 | NCBI WGS metagenome assembly OCVQ01 (sample SAMEA3355526, study PRJEB22509) | marine metagenome | biome: marine; feature: river plume; material: water | place: USA | collected 2010-08-08 | depth 0.5 m | reverse complement strand
CAAAGTGCTTTCTTTCTGCCGCTCTTGCTCTCGTTGAATGAGGGCCAGCACTTGTCCATCGCGCAAGAATTTGCCAATCAGAGCGATGTTTTCGGGCCCGCCATTCTGCGTCATCTTCAAATCGTTTTTCTGGCCGTGGTACCGGCCTTGGTCATTGGCTTGTTGCTGGCTTGGCGCATGACCCGAACACGAAGTTTGCGGCAAGCTCTGTTTCCAATTCTCAATGTGATTCAAACCATTCCCTCCATTGCCCTGTTCGGTCTGCTGATGGCGCCATTGGCATGGTTGGCCGTCCAATTACCCGCCCTAGGACGCGCGGGCATCAGTGGTGTGGGCATCGCGCCTGCCGTGATTGCTCTTTTCCTGTATGCACTGCTGCCCATTGTTCGCTCGGCGCTGGCTGGGTTAGAGCAAGTGCCTGCAGAGGCGGTCAATGCTGCTCGTGCCATGGGCATGTCTGCGGGGCAGTTGTTGTGGCAAGTCGAGTTGCCGCTGGCATTGCCGGTGTTGCTAATTGGCCTCCGCTCAGCAGTTGTACAAACTACAGGCCTTGCAGCAGTCAGCGCCCTTGTGGGTGCAGGCGGGCTAGGTCAGATCATGTTTGATGGGCTCTTTAGCGCTGCCAACGAGTTGGTGATACTGGGTGTGATACCCATCGTGCTTTTAGCCATGATGGCAGATACTTTTTTCAAAGTGCTAAGTTCCTTGATAAAGACACGCCCATGACCATCAAGTTCCAAAAAATTCGCAAGCACTACGATGGCGCAGCAGCCATCACAGACTTCAATTTAGACATCCAACAAGGCGAGTTGGTGGTGCTGCTTGGACCCTCAGGGTCTGGCAAATCAACCATACTCAAAATGCTTAACCGCATGGTCAGCCACGATGGTGGTCACATCTTTTTTAACGGCCAAGACATCAACAGCTTTAACGTGCAAGACTTGCGTCGCCGCATGGGCTATGCCATGCAGTCGGTTGGCTTGTTTCCTCACAGAACCGTGGGGCACAACATTGCCACGGTACCCAGGCTGCTGGGGTGGGACGCCCAGCGTGTTCAAGCTCGTGTAAACGAACTGCTGCAATTGCTGGCGATGGACCCTAAGCAATATGCAGGTCGGTATCCGCACCAACTTTCGGGCGGTCAGCAACAACGGGTTGGCGTGGCGCGCGCTATGGCTGCAGACCCAGATGTCCTTCTGATGGACGAGCCCTTTGGTGCACTAGATCCAGTCACCCGCGCTGCACTGCAATTGCAGCTCAAAAAAATCCATCGAGCGACCGGTCAAACTATTCTGTTTGTAACTCACGATATTGATGAAGCTTTGTTGTTGGCAACGCGTATCGTGCTGCTGAACCATGGTCGTATCGTACAAATGGGCACACCCCTTGAATTGCTGCAACAACCTACCAACGACTTTGTTGCCGACTTTCTGGGCCGCGCAGATCTGGGGCTCAAACAACTTTCACTGCGCCCCATCGCGCCCCACATCAAAGCGATAGAAGGCACAGAGCCCATCCACACCATCAGCCATACCGTCACATTCAAAGAAGCCATTTCGCACATGGCAACTTTGCATGTGTCTAGCTTGCGCGTGGTGAATGCAGACGGCACAGTGCTGGGTCAGGTGCATGCTACTGATCTGCTAGAAACTTCAGATGTCTGAGTTGCACGCACTGCCATTGAAAACACCCCGCCCCTGGGCTAAGCGGCTAGGCTTTAGTGCGGCGGCTCTGCTGTTACTAGCCTATGGCTTGCCCTATTCCCAGCCGCTTTTTGCAGCCCTGTTTCCATTGCTGCCGCGTCCGGTGTATTTGCAAGAGCCAATGGCAGAACTGATGTGGCAACACATAGGGCTTGTGTTGGTGTCTAGCTCAGTTGCTGTTGTTATTGCAACGCTAGCAGGACTGGCCACCACCAGCAAAACGGGGAGCGCATTCAAGCCCCTCATGGAAACGCTGGCCGCCATGGGGCAAACTTTTCCACCTGTTGCAGTTTTGGCGGTAGCGGTTCCGGCCGTTGGCTTTGGAGAACTGCCTGCACTCATTGCGCTGTCAATTTTTGGCGTGCTGCCCGTGCTTCAGGCTACGCTGGCCGGACTGGCTTCAGTCCCAACACCCGTCCTTGATTCAGCACGCGCCATGGGTATGTCGCCTCGGCACATACTGACCGAAGTGCAAATTCCATTGGCTCTGCCTATTTGGTTGGCAGGTGTGCGAACTTCGGTTGTGGTGAACATCGGCACAGCCGCCATTGCATCCACTGTGGGTGCCAAAACACTCGGCTTGCCCATCATCATCGGACTTTCTGGATTTAACACAGCCTACGTCTTACAAGGGGCCATGATGGTGGCGCTGCTGGCCATTGCAGCCGACTTAGCGTTTGATTGGCTAGCCCTCGCCCTTCATGGCCACACAAGATCAGCTGACAACCAAGCGTGACTTTTGGGCTTCACCGATGTGGCCCACAACGGCTGCATCATTGAAACCGTGACGCTTAAAAACAGCCAGCACCTCGGCAACAGTTTCAGGCGTACAACTGACCAACAAGCCACCGCTTGTTTGAGGATCAGACAAAAGCGTTTGGCACTCAGTGGGTAAACCGCTGCCAAGGCTGATTTCTGGACCATAGCCTTCCCAGTTTCGACCTGAAGCACCTGTGACATTGCCCTCTTTGATCAAGGCCGAGACCTTGGGCAACAAAGGCACATCGGCCCACTTGATGTGCGCCGTTAATTTGGCGCCGCGCGCAATTTCTAGGGCATGGCCCGCTAAACCAAAACCAGTCACGTCAGTTAAAGCGTGCACGCCAGACAGCTCAGCCAACTCGGGGCCTGGGGTGTTGAGCTTGGTGGCGTTGGCAATCATGGACTCATAACCTGCTGCATCGAGAACTTCTTTTTTGAGTGCCGCCGATAAAATACCAACACCAATAGGCTTGCCCAGAACCAGCACATCGCCAACGCGCGCGCCGTCGTTGCGTTTGACACGGTCTGGATGGACTAAACCCAAAACAACCAAGCCATAGATAGGTTCAACTGAATCAATGGTATGTCCGCCAGCAATGGGGATGCCGGCTGTATTGCAAACCGATGCACCGCCTGCCAAAATTTTGCCGATGGTGTCTGTTGACAGCACATTGATTGGCATGCCGACCAAAGCCAAAGCCAAGATGGGTTTGCCGCCCATGGCATAGACATCGCTGATGGCATTGGTGGCCGCAATGCGCCCAAACTCAAACGGATCGTCAACGATGGGCATGAAGAAATCGGTGGTTGCAATCAAAGCTTGGTGATCGCTTAGCTTGTAAACCGCTGCGTCATCGGCTGTGGCAATGCCCACCATCAATTCTTTGGGAATGGGCATTTGCAAAGTGCCTTTGAGAATTTCGGACAAAACTGCAGGGGCAATTTTGCAACCACAGCCACCGCCATGCGAGAGAGAGGTCAAACGGGGTTCAGAGGGGTTCATGGTGTTTCCTAAATACAAAAAATGAGGGCTTGCTTGAAGCGCTAAGCATTCAAGGCAAATGGCGCGCAGACAAGACGCTTTGCACGATTGTAAGCAAGCCTTTGCGTTCGTGCTCAGCCGAAAACAAAGGCGCTCTCAGGGCGCACTGCTTTTTTAACAGTTGTTCAAATGTGGCGTCATGCCGAAAACGAATGAGCATGTCGGCCAGCGCCTTGGCGTCACCCACTGGAAACAGGCCTGCATAGTCTTCGCCAAGCATGCCCATGTTGCCGGGTATGCGCGATGCAATGACTGGCACACCGCTGCAAACGGCCTCCATGATCACGTGGGCACCACCCTCCATGACGCTGGTGTGAACCAGCACGTGCGAGCGCTGAATTTGACGTCGCGTTTCTGGATAAGTTAAAGCACCCGTGAATTGATAGTGGGGGCAAAGCGCAGCTGTTTGGTGCGCCATGTTTGCCAGAACCTGATCATGCTCTGCACCAATGTGCTGTATGTGAATATCGTGCTGCTGCGCAAGCAGGGCTGCTGCTTCAAACAAGGTACGCGGAGATTTTTCCTCGCGCAGATGGCCCACCATCACCACCCGTATGCAACGCTTTGTTTTCGGCAAGGTGACTCGGGGGGTAGTTGACTGCAGAAGCACCGATGTTTTAGCCTTGAATGGCGCCGATAATTCATCCAGCCCCATGGGCTGCAAAACCACTAAGCGAGCAGCAAATTCTAGAGATTGTTGGGCCTGTGAATCGTGTTGAATATCGCGGTACAAATCAGTACCGGTCAGCACCACCACCAAACCTTTGGCGCCATGCACGGCATGCCAAGCAGCAATCGACGGAAAACTGCGGCGCGCATGCAAAGCAATTAAGACATCGTCAGAATTTGCGCCGTCCCATTCGCTAACCAGTCGGACCCGAAAATGCGCGCTTAACAACTGCCGATAACGTTTGGCGGTTTGCCAATTGCCGTTGTTTGCACTGGCAAGGGCAGGACTTACAATGACCAATGTTGGCTTAGCGGCTTGAGCGTTAGGCACTTCTGATTTGAGCAACTTTTTGGAAAGTAACTTTGGATGAGGAGCTTGGTTCATATAGAGCCCTAAGCATATCTAAAAGGACACAAGCAATCAATGCGGCAAGTAAATATCCTGACATTGTCAAAGGCTCTTCAGCACCTTAGAGGCCATACACTCAGCTCTTTTGAATGCTACTTGAGTGCCAACAAACTCAGCCTTCCCTATCACAAGGGCTTGAATCCACCCGTTTGGGAACTGGGCCACATTGCATGGTTTCAAGAATATTGGATTGCCCGAAATCTACAACGCACTCACGGCCTCGCCTCTGATCTTTCACAGCCGCGCAACGCCTCGCTTCTCCATGAAGCTGATGCGTGGTTTGACAGTGCCAAGGTAGCTCACTCGACGCGCTGGGACTTGAAACTTTTAACGCATCCCAAGTGCATTCAATACGCACAGGAAAGCTTGGCTCAAACACTTGAGCTTTTGCACAATGAAACTGACCACAGCCCCGCGCTGTATTTCTATTGGCTGGTGCTGCAGCATGAGGCCATGCACCTAGAGGCAAGCGCCTACATGGCGCAGTCACTCAGAATGCCTTTCAAAGCAGTCTGGCGGCAAGAGGATGAAATTGCAGAAAATAGCCAATCAACTGCGCTCAACTTAAAGCAGCAAAGTGTTGAATACAGAACAGCACGCGTACCCTCGCAAATTTGGAAGCTTGGTTCAAGAGATTTCTCTTCAAACTCATCGCAGGAAGAAATACCGTTTTGCTTTGACAACGAACTGATTGCAAAAACGTGCTCCATTCAAGACTTTGAAATTTCACTGCAGCCTGTCAACTGGGCGCAATATATCAATTTTGTAATCGATGCGGGATACCGTCTGCCAAATTACATTCGGAAAACGGGTTCCGATTTCGAAGTAGAAGTGTTTGGCAATTGGCAGCCATTGAACAAGGACGCACCAGCCGTTCACCTGTCTTGGACGGATGCTCAAGCCTACTGTGCTTGGGCCAAATGCCGCTTGCCAACAGAAGCCGAGTGGGACTGTGCTGCCAAAACACTCACAGACTTTAAGTGGGGCCAAGTTTGGGAATGGACGCAAGATACGTTTGAGCCCTATGAAGGCTTTGCGACGCACCCCTACACTGAATATTCAGAGCCATGGTTTGGCACGCACAAAGTGCTAAGAGGTGCCTCTCAGTTCACTCACGCTGTCTTGCGAGATGTGAATTATCGAAATTTCTTTACGCCTGAACGCGATGATATTTATTCAGGCTTTAGAACTTGCGCGCTTTAAACTTCAACAGATTAATTGGCGAAAACTTAACTGGCCCAAAACAAAGCGTAGTGCGATTTTTGATCGGTCCAATGCCGGGTGTTTGTAAAACCTGATTGAATTAACAAAGTGGTAAATTTTTGGATTGACCATTTGTAAGAATTTTCAGTGTGAATGGTTTCGTCTTGTTTGAAATGACGTTGCTGCCCCTGCCACTGAACAGTCAGATTTTTCTTGGCTTGCAAGTGCATTTCTATCCGAGACTCTTGCACGTTAAAACGTGCACTGTGCTGCCAATCTCGCACATCAAAATCTGAGCCCAATAAACTGTTGACACGTCTAAGCACGTTCAAATTAAAGGCGGCCGTTACGCCTAAGTCATCTGCGTAAGCGCGCTCAAGCGTACTTGAGTCTTTGACCAAGTCAATGCCAATGATGAGCCCTGAGCCAGGCTGGCCCATTTTGCAAAGATTGGCGACTCTTTGCAAAAAGTACAAGGCCTCTACTGGATTGAAGTTTCCCAAGCTAGAGCCAAGATACAAAGCTAGCAACGGTTCTGCCGTCAGTTGTTGCTGCAGCTTCTCTGGAAACGTGAGTGAATGTGAAAAGTCCATGCCCACACCGACCACATTGACGTCTGAGTTTTTGGCCTGTAAATCTTTTAAATGCTGCGACAAATAGTCAACTGAAATATCAACAGCGACATAGGTTGACGGCTTGGAATGCGTGAACAATTGAGCTGCTTTTTGACAGCTGCCAGCGCCCAGTTCAACCCACGTGGCTTGCTTGGGAAAATGCGCATGAATTTCGCTTGCTTGCTGCGTGAAAATTTCTAACTCAGTACGGGTTGGATAGTATTCGGGCAACAAGGTAATTGCGTCAAACAAGACCGATCCCATCTCATCGTAGAAGTACTTGGGAGACAAGGTCGCCTGAGGGCAAAGCAAGCCTTCAATCAGCGCTTGTATGTCTGCATCTTTGTTTTCTTTGTAAGTGTCAAAAAACAAGGGCTGTTTTATTTGCATCAAGATCTCATTGAATATTTGGGTTGTACTGATCGCAACTTTTTTGAATTAAATTTTGGCTTAACGATTCAGCCACCGCCTCAAAGCAAAGCTCAGCACGTCGACGCAGGCCACCATGAGCAGCATGGCACCCAAAATGGTGGCCGTCTTGTTCATCAGAAACAAGCCCATGTTAAACGACAACATCTGACCCAAACCGCCCGCCCCCACAACCCCCAACACGGCGGCTGCGCGAATGTTGTTTTCCCAGCGGTACAGCGTATAACTCATGAGCTGCGGCAAAACCTGCGGCAAAGTGGCATAGGCAAAGACGCGCAGCGGCCCCACCCCTTGCGTGCGCAAAGCATCGCCAGGGCCCGTAGGTATGTTTTCCATGGCCTCTGCAAAAAGCCGGCCCAAAACGCCGCTGGTGTGAAGGGCCAGAGCCAAGGTACCGGCCATGGGTCCTAAGCCGGCAGAAATCAATAACAGTGCGGCCCATACCAGTTCAGGAATTGCACGCAATGCATTGAGCAGCCAGCGTGTGGGACTGCGCAGCCAAGCAGCATCTTGTTTGGACATGCGGCTGGCAGGCACCGCCAAGGCCAAGCCCAAGACCGCCGCCATGATGGTTCCCAGCGCAGACATGGCCAGTGTTTCCCAAGCTGCCGAAACCACTTTGCTCACAAACTTAGGCGATATATCGGGCGGAAAAAACTCCGCCATAAAGCGGTACATGCTGCGTCCCGCCTCTAAAGATGCAAAGGAAGCCCAGTCAAGGTCTAAGGATACGAAGCTGGCAATGACCAACACCAACAAAGCAAGCGTGAACCAGCATGCTCTGCATCGTGCATCGAACAAAGGCGGCGGCAGTTTGTAAGGGGGATTGGCCGCTTCGCGAGTGGGCATCATGACAAAGCCCTTCTTAGCCAAGCGCTGACATGGTCGGCCAACGCCACCAGCGCAATGAACACCAAAAGCAAAGTGGCTACTTCGCCGCCATTGAACATCTTCATCGAATTGTCCAGTTGTTGGCCCAAGCCTCCGGCGCCCACAAACCCCAACACCACCGATGAGCGAATGGCACATTCCCAGCGGTACACCGTATAAGAAGCCAGCTCGGCCGCGTGACTGGGCAGCAGCGCATACACAAAAGCTTGTAAACGGCCGCTGCCGTTGCGCATCAGGGTATGGGTGGCATGGCTCTCACCACTTTCTAAAATTTCGGCATACACCTTGCCAAGCATGCCGCCATAGGTGAGTGCAATGGCCAGCACACCCGCTGTTGGGCCGAGGCCCACCACGCGCACAAAGACCAAGGCCCATACCAGTTCGGGAATGCTGCGCAGCACAATCAAAGTGGCGCGAACAAACCAGCGCATCACAGCAGGCCAGCGGTTCATGCGGCCCGACAAGGCCGACAGCGATAAAACGCGGGTCGCCATCAGGCACATGGGCACAGCTAACACCAAAGCCAGCGTAACGCCTGCGGTGGCCATGGCAACTGTGCGCCAAGTTTCACGGGCCACCATGCGCATGAATTCAGCGTCGTACACAAGTGGCCAAAAGCTGGCCAAGAAATCAAGAGTGACTTTTCGGTTATCGGGTTCCCACAACACCCAGGGCCGAAACTCGGTGGCCACGCCCAATGGCCAAAGCAGCAGTATGGCCAAGACTAGCCAAAACACCCTTGATGAAAAGTCTGGATCGCGAAGCTTGCCACCGGATGCCAGTTGGGCTTGGGGCAATTGGGTAGCAGACATATCAAACAGGAAAATGCGAAGGGCCTGATGGCCTTAGCGGCAGTGCATGACAACAGGCGCAGGCGCAACCAAGTCTTGGTCCAACTCAGATGGCAAGGCACCTTGGCCTAACTCATGTTCATACAAATGCGCCAAGCGTTCGGGGCTGACTTGTGCAGATGGCAAATCAAACACGATTTGACCTTTAAGCAGACCAATGATGCGATCAAAGTGCGCGAGGGCCATGTCGACCTGGTGCAAGGTGGCAACCATGGTGATTTGCCGCTCACGCGCAAGCCCCACCAAAGCGGTCATGGCCAAGCGAGCGCGCATAGGATCAAGGGCAGACAAGGGTTCGTCAATGAGCCACAAACTGGCCGGAGACAACAAAGCACGGGCCAATCCTACGCGTTGACGTTCACCCCCAGAAAGGCGGTCTACCCTGTCAAACAACTTGTCACTCAGGTCAAAGTGCTTGAGTGCTTCGTAGGCCGCTGGAATATCGGTGGGGTAAAACAAAGAGCGCAAGCTGGCCGCCATGCTCATGGCGGGCAAACGTCCGGCCAATACCGAAGTGACAACACGTTGGCGCGGTGGCAAGGGCGGCACTTGGGGCGCAAGAAACAATTGACCTCGCAAACGCCGCAGTTCACCCGTTGACAAACGCCAAGGGTCTTGTCCGCCTAAAAGAAACTCGCCTTGCGTAGGACGTTGGGCACAAGCCAGTACCTGAAGCAAGCTTGTCTTGCCTGCACCCGAAGGGCCAATGATGGCGACCTGCTCGCCCACGCCAAGTTGCAGGCTAATGCCTTGCAAAGCCGCTGGCGCATGAGCTGGTGCAGAGGGGTGGCGGGCCTGAAGGTCCGAAAGCTCGATGTTCAAAAGCGAGTTACCCGTTTATTGAAGCAAGCCTGCGCTGCGAGCAGCCGACTCTAAACCTTTGTAATTTTCAGGTGTCGTAGTGACGTAGCGTGTGGCGCGATTGAGCTTGAGAATTTCGGCATGCTCGGGGTTGGCGGGGTTCAGGCCGAGCAAGGCTGCCTTGATTTTTTCGCGTTGCTGAACCGGCATGTCGGCATGCACAGACCAGTTGTAGTTGAAGTAGGGAGGTGTTGTGAAAAACACGTTGACATCTTGCGTGTTGACCTTGTTTTCGGTCACAAACTTTTGCCAAACCGTGATGTCTAGCGCGGCGGCGTCTACCTTGCCGCTCACCACAGAAGCAATGGTGGCATCGTGCGCGCCGCTGTAAGCAATGCGCTTGAAGTCTTTTTCAGGCTCAATGTTGGCTTGCAACAAAAAGCTGCGCGGCATGAGGTGACCCGAGGTGCTGCTTTGCGAACCAAAAGAGACTTGCTTGCCCTTCATGTCGGCCAAACTTTTAATGCCTGAGTTGGTTTTGGCAATGAACACCGACTGAAATTTAGTGTCTTCTTCTCGCTGCGCCAAGGGCACAATTTTGCCACCTGAACGAATGCTGGCCTGCACAAACGTAAAGCCACCAAACCAAACCACGTCAACCTTTTTGTTCACCAAAGACTCTACGGCTGCAGGATAGTCGGTCACCGGTGTGAACTGAACTTTCATGTCCAACTGCTTTTCTAAGTAAGTAGCAAGCGGCGTGAATTTGCGAACCTGCTCGGTAGCCGCCTCTTCGGGGATGGTGGTGATTCGCAGCGTGGTTTGGGCCTGTGCGTATGTAAGGGCAGAAAAACCCATGACGCAAAAATAGACGACCGTTAGAAACAAATCTTTTGAATGACGGAAA
>OCVQ010003061.1_pt1 | contig 10282 bp, 6 predicted proteins | sample 1539061 | NCBI WGS metagenome assembly OCVQ01 (sample SAMEA3355526, study PRJEB22509) | marine metagenome | biome: marine; feature: river plume; material: water | place: USA | collected 2010-08-08 | depth 0.5 m | reverse complement strand
ATATTAACGAAATAATATAAAAAAAAATTGATAGGTAATAGTATAATGGAGGAACCCCATAGTTTGGTTAGTTCAGCAATGCAACAGCATACTCTTTCAGATGAATGGTGTCTATGGGCTCATTTACCACATGACACCGACTGGTCTTTGAATAGTTATAAGAATATTTTCAGCATAACCACTGCGGAAGAGGTTATTGCTTTAAACGAAATCATTCCGTCCAGTCTAGTCAACAATTGTATGTTGTTTATAATGCGTAAAGGAATTACACCACTATGGGAGGATCCCAAAAATAGAAGCGGTGGGTGTTTCTCATATAAGGTGAGTAACAAATCGGTGTACGACTGTTGGAAAAGTCTAACATATAGTCTAGTGGGAGAAAGTCTATCTAATAATAAAAATTTACAACAAGATATTACAGGCATTACCATTTCTCCAAAGAAAAACTTTTGTATAATTAAAATTTGGCTGGCTAAGTGTAATTTTCAAGATGCGTCGCTTATTAATTGTAATAGTGGAATTGACGCACATGGATGTCTATTCAAGAAACACGCACCCGAATACTAAATAACAACCCACATATAACTATAAATATTTTAGATAAATAAATTAAAAACATCAGTTGTTATATCTCTATTATAATGCCTAATTCTAAAAGAGATATACAATTATGCCTTTATTATTTTTTTGTGAATATAAATTCCATTTTTAATAAAATATCAAATAATTTACGTTTATTATTTGATAAATAGATAATGTCTATACTACAATGTAAATAAAATAAGCTAATTATAGTTTAGTTTATTTTATTTTATTTTATTTTATTACAAATATTATTCAATATGTTCTGCGCGAACTTACATCCTCAAATGTGTATATTCTGTATACTTATTCGTTATTTTTGGAAGGAAGAGGACTCAAGCATAACTTGATGGTACCTAGACTAGCAACATAATATTTTACCACTAATGGCAAGTCATTTTCCAAATACATTTCAATTTGACTACACAGATTTGTACATTTGATAAAATATCCAAGATTTTTCAATGAAAATTCACCTTGAATAATTTTATCGGAGTCTTGTTTTTCGATAAATTCCATCCCACCACTTGATTCCTCGCGCTTTACTTCTGCTGTAGCAAATTGGCCATCACATCTAAAAATCAATTCATTTCCAACCGATTTGATCTCCAACCTTTCTGATATACACGATAAGTCGCGAATAATCTTTTGAAAATCTGATGACGGAAGATTGATAACAGACGAAAAATGAACATTTGGTTCTTCAAATTCGTCAGAATCTGGCTCAATCAACCTTAGTTTTTGTGTCTTACATTGCTTAATATCACCATTCTCAAACTTTAATCCCAAAAAAGATACGATTCCGTCATGATAATCATTATTCTCAATATAAATAGTTAGCGTATCGTCATTATCAATTGAATTAATCAGTTTAAATAGATGAAACATATTTACACCAACTACGATTTTCTCTTTGTTACACTCGTACTGTTCGAAATTCTCGGCAGCCAAGAACAAATGAGCCAACATTGTATGTGATTTATCCATATTTATAATACGCATCCCGTCTTTTTTAAACGTAATATTTGTTTCTAACAATATATCTTTTAATGCTGTCATCAAAGTTCGAAATGGAGCAATTTGAACCGTTTTAATTGTCAACACGTTGTTTGAATTATTCATTCCTATAATTTATTTTTATGTATAAATCTTTAAATACTTATGCGTTTATAATTAAATTTTCTTTGTTATGAATAAACATATATTATGAATGATATAATAGTGTAATTATTTAGCAAAGTACTGTATATATAATTATTATATGTGATTATTATATAATATAAATGAATGTTAAAAATGGATTTAGGTATGAAAAAAACGGATGGACATATATATCTATAAAGGGTGAGCCATACGAACGAGGTTTAGCTCATGGAACATTATTAAAAGAAGAAATAAAGAAATGTATTTCTACTATGGATTGGAGTATATATGACTCACATGGTCTAAAATTAGATTTTTTCAAAGAAGTTAGTAATTTCTTCTTTAAAACAAAGACAGAGGAACATTTTCCAGAATTATTTACTGAACTAAAAGGTATCGCAACTGGAGCCAACGTAGATTTAGACGAACTTATACTATGGAATAATATGGCATCACTTGATTATGCGTTATCTAAATTAAAAGTATATCTAGATGAAATGCCTATAGTTAAAGAAAAATACGGTCACTTGATAGATACTTTACCATCTGGACATATGGAAGGTGGGTCTAAGGATAAATGTTCTGCATTCATAGCAGTAGGTGATTATACACATGACGGAAAGATTTGCTGCGCACATAATTCATTCGATAATTTCGTGAGTGGTCAAACCTTTAATATTATTATTGATATTACACCAAAAAAGGGCCATCGTATATTATTTCAAGCCGCACCCGGATATATTGCCAGTCAAACTGATTTTTTTGTTAATAGTAAAGGATTTATTGGGACAGAAACCACTATGGGTGGTTTTACAGCATATAAACACGGCGATCCCATTAGTTGTAGAATAAGAAATTGTATGCAATATGCGAATACTTTAGACGAATATGTTGAATTTTTAAAGAAGGAAAATTCAGGTGATTATGCCAATTCATGGTTAATTGGTGATACAAAAAATAACGAAATCATGCGAATTGAATTAGGCCTAGAGTTTGTCAATGTAGAACGATTAACAAATGGTTATTTTATTGGATTTAATGCTCCATATGACCCGCAAATTCGAAACTTGGAATGTGTAAACACTGGGTTTGATGACGTTCGCAGACATCAAGGTGCTAGAAAAGTTCGATTAGAAGAATTAATGGAGCAACATAAAGGTAAAATAAACATTGCCATAGCACAAGAAATAATTGCTGACCATTATGATGTGTATCTAAATAAAATCAATCCTTGTTCTAGAACAACATGTTCTCATTATGAATTGGACGACCGCGCATTTATGAGCCAAGCAGATAGACCATTACCATATCAACCAAGAGGTGCGGTGGATGGGTGTGTAGCAGACACAGAGTGTTGTAGTAAAATGGGGTTCTACGGTAGATGGGGATCGTCGTGTGGAATACCATTTATTGCGAAAGAATTTATACAAAAACACATACAATGGAAACGATATGGACCTTATTTGAACGATAGACCTTCACAACCATGGACATATTTTACTTCTATGGACACTAAGCCATTAGACAACAAACAAACCACCGACGAACAATTAACGTCTGGTGGAAGACAAACAAAATCTAAACGTAGAGAGAAAAAGGGTAAAAAAACAAGATCTAGAAAGTAATAAATAATGATATTATGACAAATATTATTTAACAATATTTAGAAACAATATACTATACTTACATAAATAATGACAAATCATAATGATTATTTATGTGAAATCCACAAGATATATGCCGACACCATGATATATTTTCCACTCTGCCCACCACGTTATAAATGTAAAACGTGTAAAAATAAAAATATATCGGGGTATACAAATCCTGAACATGTATCAAATCCATTTGGATATTGTTATCTATGTCCCTCTTTATGTATAACATGTTCGTTAAAAGATAAAAAATGTATGTGGTGTTAGTGACATTAGATATGTTATATTCTGTTATTTGATCTTTCGCTTCTTACTAGTATGCTTTTTGTTTCGATATGAGTTAACCTTTTTATTAGTCATTCGTTTCTTCTTTTTTATATTTTTTCGAAGCGTGCGTTTTTTAGGTTTATTTTGTTTGTTGCGTTTTTTAGTTGGTTTACCGCCTCGACGTCTATTGCCACTATTACCATTAGATGACGTTCCAATAGACGAAGATGTAGTTACAACTGAATCATTATCTCCCTTTGTCGTTTCCGTCGCACGATAGTCAAGCATACTAACTGTTTTCATATTAAATGGTTTTAAGACGCGAGCATCTTCATCACAAACCTTTATTATATTACCATCTTTTATAAGAGTTTTATATTTACCGGTTGAACACGGTTTTGCTGATGGACTAGACGTAGATGATGTATTCAAAGATTCACTTGACAAACTAGAGACATTGCTTAATATAGATGATGGCGTTGATAGTGAAGAAACAGTGTTATTCGTGCTAGGTGTATCACTTAATGACGAATCTGACATTCTACGATCACGTACAATCTGTTGACCAGTTGAAATCAAATAATCATATACGCGTTCTTGAAACGTATTTATATCTGGTAATGGTTCAGTCATTTCATCATAGAATATCGATTTCATGTCAATCTTATTCAAATATTTACTAACGACCGAATTCTGTATGATTAAGCTGGTACTATCACTTATTTCAATATCACTAGACCCGAATACATCATAACTTAAGTTCTTTCCTAACAAGGATATCGACATATATTGTGACTGGGTCATACCCAAATATTTTGTAATATATAGTTCGTTTACGGAATGCCCATCCTCTTCAGAAACATCAACCGCGTATTTTGAATTTACATTTACTGATAGCATATCTAAATCATTTATTACCAAATTAATAGCTTGACCGATTATATAAGCAGCAAGTTGTCTAATAGCTATTTCATTACGCATATGGGCTGCGTCCACATTATAGATTGATTCTAATTCAGTTCGTAGTTTTTGTAAAAAACTAAAATATCTCACGAGTAACTCATAATCCAATGATTCATCTACATGATCAAATGTTACGTTATACATTCCTTGTAATTGAACATAAATAGGTAATAATGGATGAAATCCTAGCGTATATAATTGAAATGGTAGTATGAAGTTAGAGTCAAATTTGTTATGACTAGCTATTACTTCTTCACTTTGAATATTATCCATATCAGTACCACCGGTTTGTTTAGAAGTTGATAATGACTGGTCTTCATATACTATATCAGTTATTACTTTGTACGAACCATTGATATTATTATCATTATCTAGTTCTAATCCTAATCCATTTCCAATAAATGATGTATAGATCGTAATTATTTTATTTACGTCAACTATTTTAGTTAAAAATACCCCGAGTTGTGTATATATTACTTGTTTTACATCAGACGAGATAGTAGTATATAGTTTGTAATTTTGTTGTAAGGCTCCACCAACCTGTGTTGATATAGTATTACCTTGTTCTATTATTTTACTAGCTACGTCATCTTCATCTATATTACAACCGGGTAGAGGAGTATTGTTTATAACATCTGTATCTTTTCCGCAAAAATTAGCTATCTCTTGTTGTGTAAAGTTATTATTATTATCATTTCCAATAATATCACCGTAATTATAGTCGTTAAATAGTTGTTTATTTTTCACAAGATCTAAATAGTTGTTATTACAGTCAACCGTATTATCATCGCATATCATATGCGCATCGTGTGTAAAGATGATGTTATCCCCGTCTTTAATATTTGATGTGTTGTTGAGTAGTTCATTATACGCATCTATCATATCTTTTACATTTGACTGAATGTTATCTGTATTCTCAAATTCATATATACCCATGTATACTTGTTGGCAAAACCCCTTCATAACATGATAATATTTCTTAACTTGTACATTAGTACTATCCTTAATAACGACACCATCTTGATCATTCAATGTATCTAAATGTCTGTCATACTTGTAAAATACATCAACTATTCTTATTCTCATAGTTTCATCTAGATTTTTCATATCATATAAAAACAAACAACTATCCATTTTATAATCTTTATTGCCAAAACTCGCCAAAAATCTTCTCAAATTGAAATTCACATTACTCCAAGCAAATTTTTGTATCAACTTGTAAGATGGTTGTAATTCAATTTGAAATTTTGTATAATTTTTAGGGTTATTTAAACCATCTCGTACTCCAGCAACCGTTTTTGTGTCAAAACTTAAAGCATACGGTGTCCATGTGTAACCTGTCTCGGCCGTTCTATTATCGCCATAATTTGAAACGATTGATTCGTAATTGTCTATTTTGTCAAAACACGCTTGATACGTATTATTTTTAGAGGCAAGGTCAGTTGAAACTGTTGCACTGCTAACTAATAAATCTGGCTGTATAGTTTTAGAGATAACTTCCAAGTCATTTTTAATATCTGTCAAGTCTGGATAAAGTTGGGCATAATGCGAATATTTATAAGCATATCCAAACAATGTTTGTATAACATCATCTATTTTTGTATCTTCATTTGCCACTGTTTTATTTGATATTATATTGAATAATTTAGTTATAGGATTCATACTGTCCCATGTCTTTTCGGTTACATCGTAAGTGAGTTTGCTAATAAAATTAGTAGTTAGAAATGTATTACGCGTGGTAGTATAAGTAGTAATATTATTTTGTAATTGATTACATAATTCACGATATTTTACAACCTTATTTTGTAATACTGTACCTATATCTTTTTGTCTCTCTAATGCGGCTTCTTCGTTCTGTATTTTAAAACTATATACAGATCCAGTTGGGCCATGTGTAAACAAACAATTTACACCAGAATATAAAGCAAATGACAGAGCAATAATATCATGAGTAACAAACCACACTTCTGATATATTAGTAATTAAATCGCCATCCGGACCATTATATGTGGCAAATTTTACCATCGATCGTTTCATTAAATTTTTACATAACAATACTTGTAGCCAATCACCAGCTCGTTTTTGTTGAAATTCGCGGTTCATATTAAAAATATCAACGGCATTTGTCTTAAATTTGGATGAATTATTAACAATTCCTAACATTTTTCCTATTAATCGTGTTAATGACGATAACAGCGTATTTATATTATTTTGTTTTTTGCTATCCGAAAAGGTTACTTTAAATTTACCGTTTTCAGAAAATTCAGGATGAGTAATTGTAATATCATTATAATGATATGATTTACCAGTAAATCCTTTTGATGTTTTTAGGGACGAAAGCATAAATTCATATTTTGTGTAAAATTGATTAAAACTATTTGCGGATGCGTCAGCACTATTTGAATACGTATAACGTTTCGAAGTACCACCACCAGCTTCTACAATTGGAACTATATTAGTTCCCATCGATATATTAGCCAATTTTAGTATATCTTTACATGATGTTTTTCCGGCTGGATCATTCGTAATTTCAGGAGCCATAACATAGTAAATAGTATTATCTCGTGTGTTATCTCCCAATTTTAATATATCTAATACCGAAATTGCCACAGCATCCACAACAAAAGCAGCATGATTTTCAACCTTAAGTATTTCTAAAAAAGTCTTCGCTGTTAAGGAAGTCTTGGTTTTACTAATATAATCTGTATATGTGAATTGTCCCCCCCCACCACCTTTTTTTATTCCAACCAGTTTTTCTACGTTATAACTACCTATTTTAACATCGGAAGAATTGAAATTAGTTGAAATTGTATTCTGGTTGTTTAAACTATCTGTAATATTATTAAATGACGTAATATTTGGTAATTCGATTTCTTTTATATTCGACAATAAGGTCTGTATTTCAGATATAGATGAAGTATTAGTTCCTTTTGGCAAACCATCATCATATGTTCCATTTTTAAAAACATTTTTTTGTTCAATACTTAAACTAAAATCATGATCTGTATCTGCTTTTGACATGTTTTCCAACATGTTAGAATTTTTATCTGTTATTTCTGTCATTTATATAATATATTATATAAATATAATATATTATAGTACTAAATATTGTACCAAACTCTTAACCGAAACAATTTAAAATGATAGATATATATTAAATAAACAATGGATAGTAAAGAGACTGTAAAATTAACAAAAATAGTTTCCGATTTGTACTACAAATATTATGATAATCCAATTATATTCAATAAACTTACACAATATATTGAGAATTTACCAGAATTATTAGAAACTACAAACACAACTATTATTGAGCGTGCGGAAAGAAAAAATAAACTAGAATGTGAATCGGAAACGTTTATTCAAAAATTTTTACATAACCATAAATTCTATTACCACGTAACATCCGAATTGTTTTTCGAGTACAAAGATAATACTTATATGTTAATTAAGGAAGACGATGTTCAGCATACGATTTTATCAACAATTAGTGCAAACAAGACGTTGATGGACTGGAAACATAGATTAAAAGTGACAATTTTAAAGAAAATAAAAGAACGGGATATATTTTCTTGTATTCCAGAGTCCGAAACAATTCAGTCGGTTATTAATCGCATTTGTCCATCTTTGTGTGATTCTAGAGAAAAGGCAAAATATTTCTTAACTGTACTCGGAGATGTATTGATGAAACGAAACCAATTAGTATATTTTTTCAACCCCAAAACAAAACAGTTTCTGAAAGAATTAAGCAATCTGTCATGTATGTTATTTGGTACGCCCAACCTATTAAATATTTTTAAGTTTAAATACTATGATCATAATTTCGCAGAATGTAGAATAGTAGATATTCAAGACGTAACAAACTTGGACAATTGGAGAATGTATTTTAAACAAGAAAATGCTCTTGATTTATTTTGTGTAGCAGCACATTATTCAAATAGATATGATGGGGCTGATAATTTCTTACAAGAGCATTGTAATGATGAAGAGTTAAAAAAATACGCACGATATCTTAAAAATAATAATGAAAAACAGATAATCAATAATTTCTTCGAGAAGACTATCGAACCTAGTGACGATTGTTCTATTTCTTGGAAAAATATGCAATATCTTTGGAAACAATTCATCGAAACCGAAAAACTACCAAACGTATTTTTTACTTCCAATTTAAAGTCCAAATTAATAGATAAAATGAAATACGACGGTCATAAAGACGTATTTCTGGATTGTACGAGTAAATTATTACCAATAGTTATTAAATTTATTCAGTTTTGGACAGATCATATTGAAGTACGCATTTTAGATGATGATATTAGCAATAACAACATTATAGATAATGATAATGATAGTATAAACGATAACGAAGAATTAGAAATAGATGAATTGTGCTCGCTATTTACGTATCATATGAAAACGAATATGAATGAAAAAAATATATTAGATTTAATCAAACACTATTATCCTGATACATATATTGAAGATGATAAATATATATTACATACTCGATGTAAATTATGGAACAAGAAGCAAGATATCCTAAAATCACTTCAAAAATATAAAAACAATAGTACAAGCACCGAAATACATACAGATGAAATTCCCATAAATGACTTGTATCAATTTTATTGCGGTAGTAAACATAGGTTTACAGTTAGTAAACGCTATTTTGAGAAGTTTATCAAAGAAGATTCACAATTGTATATCATAGAGGATAATTTTATCAAAGTAGATTCTTTTAGTAATATTTGATAAGATAAGATATCACGTCTATCAATATACAAAACTAATAGAAATATAATATCATCATTATACATTTTTATTATGCCTAAATAAATAAGATTATTTGATTTATTTATTTAGTTAGTTGTATGGGTGAATTATTTATAATTACACGAGTCTGTATATTTACTTTCTGCGAGAACCTCTTCTCTTTTTAGTTCCACGCTTCTTACCTTTTTTAGTGACTGTTCCAAACACACCACTACCTTTAGGTTGAAGATGTCCGGAAAGATGTTTTTGTGTTTTGGCAAGCTCACTCTTCTTCTTGGAAACAATTCTTCCTCTATGCATAACTAAATGCCCTTTGTTTAATCCACCAGCGGTCTTGTAAGCAGTTCCATGCCACACTTGAGCACGAGATCCCTCTAACATTTCGTATTTATGTCCATGTATATGGTATTTACCATCGTCGCCTTTATCGTGTCTTTTGACCATTATAAATTTTAGAGAGAAAAAAATGTACAGAATTGTTTCTAAAAGTTATCAACGCAGTGAAACTTAAAAGGTATTTTTTGGCGATTGACCATATCCAATTGGACCACCCGCGCGCTGTCCATATGCGTTTATTGGAGCAGACTGACGTACCCACTTAGCGTTTCTTAATTTTGATTGAATTTTAATTAACGTGCTCATTCGTTGTGCTGTGGTAGCTCGATCATTCGTTACATTTCCATTTGAGAAATTAGTTACTTTGGTTATATTACAGTTGGCTAGTTTTGAGTTACATATTTGAATTGGACCTGAATTATTGTTAAAAGTTTGCTGATGAGGTGAATACTGTGTTGCTGGTTCTGGTGCTGGTGCTGGTGCTGGTGCTGGTGCTGGTTCTGGTGCTGGTGCTGGTGCTGGTGCTGGTGCTGGTGCTGGTTCTGGTTCTGGTTCAGGTTCAGGTT
>OCVQ010003055.1_pt1 | contig 10304 bp, 28 predicted proteins | sample 1539061 | NCBI WGS metagenome assembly OCVQ01 (sample SAMEA3355526, study PRJEB22509) | marine metagenome | biome: marine; feature: river plume; material: water | place: USA | collected 2010-08-08 | depth 0.5 m | reverse complement strand
TACGCTAGTTCAGTCAAAGTTATCCACAAGTTTATCCACAGCCTGACTGATTGTAATAAGTGCGTTCTACAGAAGTGCGTTCTACAGTTCGCGATGTGTGTGAGGGCGGTGCCGAAGCCCCGGCTTCATAACGCAACCCTTGACGGTGGCGGAAAGGAACTGTACGGTTGTATTTCATGCCGACAATCAAAGAAATAAAAAACCGCAACATTGAAGCAGGGGAACATTTCTTTGACGCAGAAGCAATCAAGTTCTTCAACAGTAAGGTTTACAAAACAACTCACGGCTTCCACTTCACAACTTCAGAGCGGGGCCCCTCAGGAGTTCGTTGTTACTCGGTTCGTGTGATTGATTGGGAAACGGGGAGAATCAAAACCGTAGGTAAGTTCCAACAGTTTTCCACTTTGCGTGAAGCGTACAAGTTTGCTAACAAACAGAACACTTGTTCGTCACAGTTGAATGACTAAAGTTTGTAGTCGCCAATACATTTGTAAGAGTCTGAGTTCAACTCCATGACATACAAGGTGTAGCCCTTGGGGAACTGCGGACGGTTGCGTTCTACCAAGCCCCGCACAATAGACACCCGTTCCATTGCTTCCTTCTTGGTTGCGTAAGAGCGATAACAGCGACCATCAGTCTCCCATTCAGACAGAACGCAAAACTCGGGACTCTGCGGGAAGGTAACAACCTCAACCCCATTAGGAAGGGCGAAGGTTGCTGTTGGCTTTGCGCCTTTTTTGAGCGTGCCTGTGGGCTTCATGTGTCTCTCGGTTTCTCTGATGTCCTGACATGAGGGGACTTCATAGCATGAGCATACGCCCTGCCGTGACTAAGCCCGTGTATGTGCTTGCCCATTATGTATTCGGTGGCGAAGTTGCGTGACCACCCATGTTCATTGACGGCACGAAGGATAAGTAAGTCAAGGCTCATCGCCATTGCCCAACCCTCATCAGACGGAAGGGAATGTCCGCCAGCCGACTAAAGAACCGACGAACCCGACGAAGGAAACGCCAGCCGATACTGCTGTGCCACAGTTTGATGTCATGCTGTTCGTAAAGTGCCCAAGGCTCGTTGTCAATCCAGTTCTGAATGAAAGCGTCCAAGTCTCGTGAATACTCAGGCGAAGTGAGGTATGCGTCCGTTACCGAACCCATGAAAGGCATACCGCTAGGGCGAGCCTGAATGGCAGGCAGGCAATCTCGTTGCCAAGCCTCAAAGTTCTCCTCGTACTCAGAGGACTCTAAGTATTCGTCCTCTAAGGCTTCTAGTTCCTCTCCGTGTCGGAGACTGTCTTGGAAGGGCTGTTCTAACCATGCGTCGTAGTTGCTCATACATACCTATCGGTTTAGTCGTTACATTAGTTCAGTCGTTTTTATTCGGGTTACGGCTGACGAGGTCTATGACTGCCTCGTTCGGCGTAGCCCCGCGCCCAATGAACTGCGCTTTCTCACTCAGCCAAAACTCTTGACACTCGGAGTCCTCGGATATTGCCTCTTCGGGTATTTCGTGACAGTTAGCAATAGCGAACCAAGCACCATCTTCGTATGCGCCTTGATATCGGGACTCCCGAATAACTATTGGGTACAAGCCAAATGGTGAAACCCACCCACCGTCGGGTGTTGTCGGAAGGGTCATGTGTAGAAGGGCATGACGATAATGGGAGTTGTTTCTCCCATACACGCACCTACGCAGTTGAAGTCAATGTATTCCATTGCCATCTCGTCGTCCATGCCATCACGGGTCATGAGTACCTCAACCATCTTTTCGTATGAGTAGACAGCAAGGAGTGGCTCGTTCATGCGTTGTGAGTAGCCGATACAGGCTTCGTCAAAGCCGTCCATGAGAAGTGGGGTCTCTCCCATTTCCTGTAGTTGTTCTTCAATGATTGCTCTAGTAATCACGGTTGCCCCTTTCGGCATTGTGTCGTATTCGGTTGATGTGTCTTTGTAGCGGAATGGATTGAAGTCCACTACCGCTTCCAATACTTGATAGCGAACATTCCCCCCACTCCAAGAGCGAGGGCGAAACATAAGACAATAGAGTCAAAGTGAAGTGTCACGGACATAGATTACTCCTTGATAGTGACATAGACAGTAGCACTAGCCTCTGTCTCTGACCGCCTCTGTTGCCATACGCAAGACACCATAGTGGTGTGCGATGAGTTCTAAGTCATGGGCAGGGACATCGTGGTCGTCCCCATCATATTCCCCGTTCTCGTTCATTGCGCCAAACACGACGCAAGTTCCGCAGAGGATACGCCCGAACAAAGCGGTAGCGATGGGGTTGATGGGGAGTCCGTCAATGAGACCCGTGTCGTGGACATAGCCAATGATGGTCTCGCTACGAACGCAGTCAAACCAACCACCCACCATTTCGTGGATTTCGCTGTGAGTCACGCCCACATCAAAGGTCTTTTTGCTGACTGAGTTTTCTGTGATGATGATTGCTGTTGTCATAAGTACCTATCGGTTCGTTCCTTACGCTAGTTCAGTCATTTTTATTCGCCCTTACTGAAGGCGATGACGGCTCGTTGGGTTCTGCCATTTTTGATTGCGACGGCGACGCAGTTCTCAAAGTCCTCGTCCACTTCCCACGCCCAATGGTAGAGGTCACAGATAAGGTCAATGAGGATATCCTCGTTATCGCGAGGGTCACCATCAGGAGCCCCGTATCCGTCCGCTTCCCAACTCAGGTTGCGGAAGTATTCCATTACTTTGTCGGCTCTGTCTAGTGGCGTACTCATACTGTCTCCCAATACTCATTGTCGGCAAGTAGTTCTGTTGCTGACGCAATAGCGTCGCTGAGAGTGTGCTGAACGCAGTCAAGATGGTCGTCGGCGTAGAGGTCAAACCATGAGTTATTTACCCACTCAATCAGCCCCTCTTCAGACATCTCAAAGATGTCCGTATCGTTCTTGATGCCAAACTGCGCCCATTGGTCGCAATATCTGATGACTTCGTGTCCTTGTGACCAATCGGCAGGGTTGTAAGCGAGATGGACTCGCTGTTCCCCATCGGCGTAGATGTGGACTGTGCGCTCACCATTGCTGATGGTAGCCACGATGTCGTGTTGGTCTGCCGAGTGTGTGTACCAAGCAGAGTCCTCACGCCCTTGCGAACGCTCGTCGGGTTGATGCCATGTGATGTTGATGGTGGTTGTCATAAGTATGTATCGGTTCAGTCGTTACGCTAGTTCAGCGTGGTTTATCCACAGGTTTATCCACAAGACCTTGTAGGATTTTGTAGATTGCGAGGTCTGCTTGCTCTAGTTCCTCGGTGACGGGGCTCCACTCCATCTTGCCGTCGTTCCAAATGGTTCGCTGTGAGTCAATGGCTATGTCGGGCTGTACGACGAAGCGCAGTTGCCCGTCCCGCATTTCTGCCATCACGGGGAAATAGAACTGTAAGCCTTCAGGGATTTCGGGTATGTCCATTGCTAGACCTCACAGTCGTGTCCGTAGAGCCACTCGGCATGGTCAATCTCGTTGGCAAGGTCAAACGCTCGCTCGCACTCAACGCAGACATTGAGTAGCAGGTTTCCTCGTCCATCGCACACATCACATTGAGTAGCGTCACCGTGTCCTGTCCACACACCGCCGTGACCCGTACAGGCAGGGCAGATTTTTTTGGTCGTGTTCATCTGTTCACCATTTTTCTTTTGGAGTTCCGAAAGGGTCTTTCTTGTCGGAGTCGCATACCCAATCGGGCTTCTCAGTCGGGTCGCATACCCAATGCTGTCGCTTCACCCAACTGCCCGTTGGCATTTGTACCCACACATCGCCAACAAGGGTGGCAGGATAAAGTTTGCTTCGTCCGTCAGTTTTTACCCATACGAGGCGTTTCTTACAATGAACGCAACCCAAGAGTGTTCCTATAGAGGCGTTCATAAACTCTTTGTAATCCTTAGAAATAGCCTCACCTTTACGATGAACCTCTCGCTTGAATAGATATGCACCCTTGCGATATTTACCGCTTGACCACGGCTCACGGCGCATGATTGGGTTCAGGGTGTGCTTGTCTTGCCCTGTCAAAGAGGAGTTGATGGTGGTGGTCATATCCATGTATCGGTTCTCTCGTTACAGTAGTTCAGCGAAGTTTATCCACAGGCTCGGAAGCAGGAGCCCCGTATTCGTTGTTGGCAGGGGGCTTCACCACCCTTCCTGCTCCATCTCAAAGCGAATATTATCTCGCTCTCGTTCTTCAGGTGTCATGTCCATGTAATAAGGCACGGGTTCTTCTCCAAGAGACTGTCGCCACGCCTGTGGTGCGTCGGAAGCAGAACCGCCGCCACTCACCCATGACATGACAAACTCGGCGTATTGTTCGCCCTCGTAATCGGGTTCTTGTTCTTGTTCGTATTCGTGTTCCATAACTTCATTGAACACTCTAATAGTAATAGTAACAACCTCTAGTGAGATTTATTTACTTACACCCACCACATCGGCGCACTTTGACAATGCGCTGGACATAGGCAGGACGATGACGCTCAGGCTTCTTAGCCTCTGTCTGTTCGGATTTATCGGGTTCATCTGCCATGTCTCTATTTTACACGGTGGCGGAAAGGGAACTGCGTAACAGCGAACCACCCGTACAGCCCCGCACTTGGACATTGGCGTACCTGTCTCGGTAGTAATCCACCCGTGCTTCGGCAACTTCTCGCTCCTCGGACTTTGAGATGTTATGGATTTCCCACTCAACAGGTTCTATAACGCCTTGAGTAAACTCCTCATCATCTGGATTTAGCGGATAGTGAGCGAGGATAATGATGTGGGACAAGTCTGATGTCTCGTCGGGAAACTTGATGAATGTTTGCTTCATATATACAGCGAACTGTCTAATCCGTCTATCCACAACCCCCTGTGGATAAAGTCTCATAGATTTATGAGTCGCCCCACATCAGCCTGAGTTCATCTACCTCGTCGTTTACCAAACCCGGGGCTGTCAGCATGAGTCCCCGTAGGTCTATTTCGTCGGTGTCCCAAAACTCCTCATACTCCTCATCGTCCATTTCACGAACGCCCCTATCAAGTAAGAGCCATTCGCCAATATCAGACAGGTAACGAAGTTCGTCCTCACTGACACCGCTTTCCTTTGAGAGAGTCGTGATGCCTTTGGTGAAGGGGATGTTGTCATTGAGTGCGATGGTACGCAAAAGACGGACTGCGACATTGGCAATGACCGCACCGTTGGGTCGCCAAAGAGTCCCGTGTTCACTGTGTCGCCTGAGCGTTGCTGAGAGGTAGCGCAATCTGCGTCGGTCACTCTTGTCCATCAGAACAACGAGTCCATCGTTACGCCTATGGTGACTAGGCAATGCTCGTGAAGGTAGAAGGGCAACTCGTCCTCAATCTTGATGATTGTTTTCTTGTTGGGTTTCGCCCAACCCTTGACCATCTGAAGTGTATGTTGCGACTTCAGGTCTACTTCCAGCCCACACTTGGAACAGGTGTAAAGGGGCGGTAGTCCCATTTGTGTCCGTAACATTGACTCTCCTAATCTTTGGCGACCAGCGTGTTTCAGCGAACCGTTTTGTTTCTTTCAGCAGGATAGCAAACTCGTTATCGGGCAGTTCTGCTAGTTCGGGTGGACGGAATGTGTCCTTGATGGTGTTGTCTGTAATGTAAACCATCGGTCATACCTTCATGTTGTCAGGCTTATGTCCCGTGCGACGCAATACGAATGAGTTGGCGCATGACCTACCGTTGTATTCGGGGTCAAGCACATCAGCCTCATACAGAGAAACATCGGACGAGAGAAACATCTTGGCGAAGTTCTCCACTTCATCACGACTAGCGAAGTTTACGACGAGAGAGAAAGTCTTGCTCATTTTGTCCACCATTCGTTCAGGGCATCACAAATTGCACCCTGACCATCGCCACCTAAGTCTTGAGGCTCGTCAGGGTCGTCCTCACGGCGCATAATGTTTGAGAACCCGTCAATCGTTTTCATAGTCACGATACGGATACGGTAACGGTCAGGGTGCTGACTCGGACGGATGCCGTCAGGATTTTCGGGATTGTGAGGCGAGGCGTACCCAACCATCACCAACGCAACGGCGTTGATGTACGAGGGTCGTTTGGTTTCCACTAATAACTCATAGGGGTTAGGGTTTGTTCCCAGCAGGTACGCACCGTCGTTGTCGCAGGCGTAAAGCAGAGCGTCTATCTCAAACGGGTCGTCGGCGTGGTTGTGAACCAAGTCGTCAATAGTCATTGCCATTGCGGTGATGTTCGTCATTCCGTTTCTCCTACTGCTTCTATTTGTTCGTTGATTAGTTGTTCGTTGTATTCCGACTTTTCTACAACTGCGTCGGCAATCCATTCGGATACATCGTTGCCTGCGTTGTCCCATTCGTCAAACTCCTTACAGATTTCTGCCCACGCTTCATCAGTGAGGGTGTGTTCGTCAATCGTTGGGTACTCCATATCCTCTTTGAGCCATAGGAGAGCGCAGATGTTTTCGTCAGGGCTTTTGCCTTCCAAGATTTTCAGGAGAGATGAGACTTTCATTGCTCCACTCCAATCCCGATGTGGGCGAGTGCTTCCTGAATGTCATGGAAGTAATGTCCGTGACAGATGTACCAGCCGTTGTCGTTGGCGATAACCGTCCAAGAGGCGTAGGCGTGAAAGTTCTTGCCCTCACGGACTGCCACTACTTCCCAAGTAGAGAAACTTGCGCCACCCCATTGGTTGGGTTCGGCAGGTCGGAAGTCCTGAACCTTGCGGAACGCAATGACAGTTGCCTCGTTGTAGAGGCGTGTGCCTACTGCGATGTCGGCAGTGGTGTGGTCGTATTCGGTGATTGTTTCAGTGGTCATACATACCTATCGGGTTGGTGATTTTTTTAGTTCAGTCGGAGTTATCCACAGGGTCACCACGACGATGAATACTCAAAGTCCCACTCATTGGGCATAGTGAGCAACTTGTCAATGGTGTCGGCGGTATAGGTCAAGCCTTCCCAATACCACTTGTCATAGTCCGTTGTACCAAAGAAAAAGCCGTTGGAAGTTGGCAACAGGTCACTGGCGAGTTTCGGGTCAGCAAGCACCTCACGGCATAAGTTCCGCAATGCCTCTAGTTGTTCACGGGAGACAAAAGCAGGACGACAGTCGTCCTCGCCATCCTGACAAACCTGAACGAACCAATTATGAACGGCGTTCTGCTTGCGCCAATAGGCGACCTTTACCTCAATGGATACAGTAGGGAAGTCCGTTTCCACGAACTCACTAATGTCGGCTAGCACAATGAGCGAGGCAAACAGTTGCTTTTCCTCGTCCTTAGCCCACGAACCGCTATGAGCGAACTTCTTTGCGTGCAGATATTGGTCAAGACCCATTTTCTATTCCCCCTATTCTCAGACCGCTACGAAGCGGTCACGGACTTTGCTACGGAGAGTGCTGTCAGCACTCACGACCTTGAGGCAGTTGTTGTCTTTCTTGATGAAAGCATTGACCCACTTGCCAATGGATAGGTTCTCAGACGAGAACAGGCTCGCCAAGATGTTTGAGTAGGTCAGGTTCTCGCCCGTATAGGCATAGACCGAACCGTCTTTCATAGCCACGACGACCAACATCTTGTCGGTATCGGGCATAGCGTGGAGATGGATACCAGCCACGAATGACGACTTCTCGCTGTCAATGAAGTAGCCCGTGTCGGTTTTGTTGATGGTGATTTCTGTGGTGGTCATAGTGTTCATACTTTCAGTGAACAGGCTAACTACTATAACTACAACCTCAATATAGATTTATTTGAGATTGTTTGCTGAGTAGGTAGCGGTGGATATGTCTAGGTATCGGTTTGATGATTACGCTAGTTCAGTAGTATTTATCCACAGCCTGTGGAAAACCCCCAGAGGCGAAAGGGGACTCGGAGCCCCGCCCCTATATACGCAACAGGTTACGGTGGCGGAAAGGACTAGGGAGTCAAATAGCGCAGGGCGATTGACTCAGCCTTAGCGAATTGGTCTTTACACAAGTTCTCTCCGCCTGACATAACCATTGAGTAATGAAGTTTGGCATCGTCGTTATCGCTTGCGCCTTCGTTGATACGACTAATCACATCATCGGCAGTCATACCATCAGTCATCAACTGACACCACAACTCACCCATCTGAAGAACCTCGTCGTCAGCCATTGGTGGCGTAGCCCCGTAGAAGAAATACACATCATCTAGGAAGGATGTTTGTTCCTCTGTGAAAGGTCTGTCCGTAGTCGGGATTGTCTCAAGGACAGGGACTCCCGTCGTGGGGAGTGGAGCAAGGGTACTCTCCCCGTCAGTCGCCCCCGACGAGCAACCGACGAGGAGAAGTGCTGTTAGTGGTAGTAGGTGGAGTTTCATTGGTGGTTACCTTCCGTTGTAAGGGGTGTAAGTGTTGCGTCCCATTCGTTGATGGCATCACAAATATCGCAAACAGTATATTCATCGCCACGAAACTCGTAGCGAAGCCAAAGCAAGAACCGTTGTTCGGGGCTGGTGGCTTCTAGGGTTATCTTGTTCATAAAGGAAAGATACTCCGCATACTCGGAAGTCGGCACACAACTACAAGCACGACTAGTCAAGAGTAAGTCACGGAGTCGCTGTCCTTTGTCAGCCAGCAATATCGGGTCGGTCACGACCTGCTACCTCGCGGGCTTTCCACGACTGAATGTCTGCGTCAAGCAGCCCATCCATACTTCCGTCAGGGTTGGGAGTGTACGAAACCCAAATGTCAATCAGACCATTGTCGTTCTTGCGTGAACACCATCGGAGTTGCTTGTATTTAGACAAGGCTGAAGCGAGAGTGGTGCGGTTAGGTGAGTTTCGCCGTGCGAGTACCCACTTGTTCGGGTGTAGGACTACCTCGCTGATGATTTTCTGAACCACACCAACACGATAGGTGTAGCGATTAGACCCATTGCCATTTCTGCGAGGTACTTCATCAAGAATGACGAGTCCATCGTGTTCGTTTTCTGTTTCGTAGTCAGGGGACATTGTTTGCTCTTTCGTTTAGGCATTTAGCCTCAAGTGTTGATTATGTCTGATGTTGCTCAAACGAGCAGTGGGGCAGGTTTCCCTACCCCACTCACTCATTTCAGACTGACAGTTCCTCAGCCGTTGATACGGCGTTATCGCTGACACGGACTGCTGTGTAGAAAGTTGGCTTCACGACTGCCTGCTCAATCTCAGGAGCAATGAGTCCTTTTTCCATTGCCTTGTCAAAGGCTTTGCTCTCAACGCTGGTCTTGGTGACCATTGTGAAAGTGTCCTCGCTGACGAGAGTACGGAGTGTCTTAGCGTCAAAGTTACGACGCACCGCTTCTACGGCGACAACTCGCTTGCCCTCAACGACGCACTCGTCAATGCCAGCAGAAGCGTAGGACTCAAGCATTAGGGACTTCGCAGTCTCCATTGCCTTTTCTACGGACTCTTTCATCTCCAAAGCACGGAGATATTGGATGGTCGCTTTTTCAGCGTCGGATGTGGTTGGTGTAGTAGTTTCCATAAGTTCAGTGAACTCCCTATTCGTAACTTTCACAACCTACAGGGCAAACTTTCTTTAGGAATGTTTACCTTGGTTATGTGGGCGTTCGGTAGCCCATCTATGTATCGGTCTAACTCTTACATTAGTTCAGTGAAAGTTATCCACATAGGTGTGGACAACTTGGTCGGCGCATATACGGTCACCCGTGAGCGCACCCGTACGGGGTACTTCTACGAGTTACGGTGGCGGAAAGGACTAGTCAATGACCGTCCAGCGGTCACCAAACTCAGAGTTCAGTCCTAAAGACGAACCATCGTCCCATTTCACAGAGACAGTCCCCGTGTCGTCCACGAAGTCAATGACCCCTTGGTCGCCTTGGCGGAGCCCCGTGTACGGGTCGTTTGTGTATTGGAGTTGGACTCGCTTGCCAATGAGTGCCTGTAGGTGAGGATAAGGGTGTCTCATCAATTCACAAGCCCATGAAACGACATGGCGTAGCCAAGCAGAAACTCCGAGACAAGATAATCAATCTCAATTGTTGACCTACTTTCGCTGTAGTCAGTCATATCTTCTACGAACACCATGTAGAGCAAGATGATGTCCGAGATGTCCTTTCGGGCGTTTGCCTCGCTCCTGCTCCGCCCGTGAAGAGCGTCTTGCTCTCCGAGTTTTATGCCTCGTGCCTGCGCTCTTTCGGCAAGCGTTTCTAGTGTCGGTGTAGTGGTCATAGGTCGTTCCCGTCCTCGTCTTGGAATACAAGTTCACTCAATCGCATACCAGCGAAGTCGTCCTCTACATATGACTCAACACGGTCAATGATTTGCTCAATCGTGAATGGTTCGTCCG
>OCVQ010003046.1_pt1 | contig 10337 bp, 5 predicted proteins | sample 1539061 | NCBI WGS metagenome assembly OCVQ01 (sample SAMEA3355526, study PRJEB22509) | marine metagenome | biome: marine; feature: river plume; material: water | place: USA | collected 2010-08-08 | depth 0.5 m | reverse complement strand
CATTTGCGCAAGAAAAAACTGTCTCTTGTACAGTATCTGACAACACTGGTAGTTTACCGGGTGTAAGTGTTATTGTTAAAGGTACAAGTACGGGAGCTGAAACTGATTTTGATGGGAAGTATTCTATCAAAACAAAATCAGGTGATGTTTTAGTTTTTAATTACCTAGGGTACAAAACTGTTGAAAAAACTGTTGGTTCTTCCAACGTTATCGACGTTACTCTTGAAGAAGGTGGTGAGGTTTTAGATGAAATCGTCGTTACTGCACAAGGTATTAAAAGAGAAAAGAAAGCCTTAGGTTATGCCGTTAGTGAGGTAAATTCTGAACAACTGGAGCAAAGAGCCGAAGGGGATGTTGCTAGAGTTTTATCTGGTAAAGCATCAGGTGTTCAAATTACATCTCAAAGTGGTACTTCTGGTTCTGCAACGAATGTTGTAATTAGAGGGTATTCTTCCATTACAGGAAGTAATCAAGCTTTATTTGTTGTAGATGGTGTTCCTTTTAGTAGTGATACCAACTCACAAGGAAACTTTTTAAGTGGAAATGTAGGTTCAAGTCGTTTTTTAGATTTAGACCCAAACAACATTGAAAGCATCAATGTTTTGAAAGGTCTTGCAGCATCTACGCTTTATGGAACAGCTGGTAGAAATGGTGTAATTGTTATTACAACCAAAGCAGGTTCTTCTAAGAAAGGTGTTAAAAAGAATGAAATTTCTGTTACACAGTCAATTTTTTTCAATGACATCGCATCATTACCTGATTACCAAGATCAGTACGGTGGAGGTTTTGACCAATCTTTTGGATGGTTTTTCAGTAACTGGGGACCTTCTTTTAATGCAGATGGTGTAGATGGTTATAATAATGACCCTGCAGGAAAAATACAACCAGATGGAACAGTAGAACATCCATACGGTTAAGGTGCATTCTTAAACAACTTCTTAGGAGGTAATAATATATTAAACCAACAATATACAGGTGAAAGATATGACTGGAAACCTTACAACAGTGTTGAAAATTTCTTTAGAACAGGTGTTATTAGTAATACTTCTCTAAATATGAGAGGATCCTCTGATGATGGTAATGTATCATACAACCTTAACTATAGTCATTTAGACGAAGAAGGATTTACTCCTGGAAACAACGTAATAAGAAATACGTTAGCAGTTGGTGGTCGTGCAAAACTTAGTAATAAGTTTACCATTCAAGGTTCTATGAATTATAGTAGAAGTAGTGTTGTTTCTCCGCCAGTAGCTGCGAGTAGAGGTAACGGTACTTTAGGATGGTCAACTTTTGGAAATGTATTCTTTACTCCAAGAAATGTTGATTTAATGGGCCTACCTTTTGAAATTCCAGAAAATGGAGGAAGTATTTACTACCGTAATGGTAATGATATCATCAATCCAAGATGGTCAGTTAAAAATGCTCAGAATGGACAGTTAACAAATAGAATTTTCACAACTGCTTCATTAAATTATGCATTTAATGATAACATAGCTCTTACTTATAGAGCAGGTTTAGATTTTTATAATGAAAGAAACAAATCGTATTCTAATAAAAATGGTGTAAACTTTAATGATGCTATTTTTGGTTTTTTGAATACTTATGATAATAATGTAAATATTTGGGATCACTATGTTGCCTTAAATGGAAATTATGACATTGGTGAAGATATTGGAATAAGTTTTGTTGTTGGTGGTACTAGCCGTTCTAGATCATTTGAAGCACAAGGAGTTGCAAGTACTGGTCAAATAGTTTTTGGAACATTAGCCCATTTTAACTATGAAAACCAAACACCAATACAATTTATGCAAAAAAGGAATATTATTGGATTTTTTGGAGAAGCAGCAATCGATTATAAAAATTATGCATTCTTAACATTATCAGGAAGACAAGATTGGGTATCTAACCTACCAACTGAAAATAATAGTTTATTATATCCAAGTGTAAGTGCATCTTTCTTGCCTACAGCAGCGTTTGAAGGTTTAAAATCTGCAAGTGGTAAAGGTCTTAATTACCTTAAATTAAGAGCTGGTTTAGGACAGTCTGCAGGATTCCCTGATGGATATCCTACCATAAACACAGTAAATCAAACTACTCAAGTAAATGGTGGTGTTTTAGGAAGTGTTGTAACTAATTCAATTAGTGGTACAGAAGCAAACCCTAACTTAAAACCTGAATTATTGAGCGAATTTGAAGTAGGATTTGAAGCTCAAATGTTAGACAGAAGAATTAGATTAGACTTTTCTTACTATGACAGAAGCACCAAAGATTTAATTGTATTCAAAAACTTACCTAATAGTACTGGTTTTGGAAGAACACAAGCAAATGTTGGTCAAGTAAAAGGTGATGGTATTGAGATAGATTTAGGTGTAGACTTTGTTAGAAGTGAATTAAGTGATGGTTTCAACTGGAATACTAACATTAACTTTTCTAAGAGTAAGCAAATTGTAACTGAACAAGAAGATGACCAGATTATTTATGCTGGTTCTACTGCAGCCTTCTTAGGTGGTAACGCAGCTATTGAAGGAGAGCAGTTAGGTGTTATTGTTGGTACTAGAATTAAAAGAGATGCAGATGGTAACTTATTAGTAGGTGGTAATGGTAATTATTTATCAGAAAGTAATATTGTACTTGAAGATGGTAGATCTATTACTCCAATTATTGGAGATCCAAATCCTGACTATGTAATGAACATCAACAACTCTATGTCTTATAAAAACTTTACATTTAGTTTTCTTTTAAGTCATACAAAAGGAGGAGATATAGCAACAACTACAGTTGCTACATTATTAGGTAGAGGGTTAATTAATGCAGATAGAAATAAAACTTTTATCCTGCCAGGTATCCTAGAATCTACTGGACAACCTAATACATTACAGATTAATAACTCACAATATTATTTCTCTAACTTATTATTTGGACCTAAAGAATTAACAATTTATGATGCCTCTGTAATACGTTTACAAGAAGTATCTTTAAGTTATTCTTTACCTAAAGCTATTTTAGATAAAACTCCTTTTGGAGCTTTATCAATCACTGCAAGTGGATTTAACTTATGGTACGACGCATACAACACACCAGATGCAGCTAATTTTGATCCAAACGTTGCAGGAGTTGGAGTTGGAAATGGTAGAGGTTTTGATTATCTAAACGGACCAAGTACAAAGAGATATGGTCTTAGTGTAAAAATATCATTTTAAAAAAACTTAAAACATGAAATATATATACAGATTAATAGTAGCAGCTCTTTTTGTAACCGTTTCGGCTACGAGCTTCTACTCATGTGAAACGGTAGAAATGGAGTTGTTAGCTTCTCCAAATGCTCTATCAAGTGATCAGGCAGACCCTGATTTATTACTAAACTCAATTCAATTATCTTACAGAGGTTCACAAAGAACATTTAGTAATAATAGTGGAGATTTAGGTAGAATTAGTTACATGGGAGGTAGACAATACCTAGACAACTATGGTGATGGTACACTTAACGGTGCATGGAATTCATTTTACAGCAATAACCAGCCTAACTTATTAGCTTTAGAGCAAATTAGTGAAGCTAATCCTGATAGAGATTTATCTTACCATTTAGGAGTTGCTAAAACTTTACAAGCGCACACATTAATGCAGTTAGTAGATTATCTTGGAGATATTCCATGGAGTGAAGCAAATAATTCAGCTGAATTCCCTAAGCCATCTGTAGATGATGATGCAAGTGTTTATGATGCTGCTATTGCTTACTTAAGTGAAGCTGCAGGACATTTTGCTTCAGGAGCAGGTATTGGTACTGGAACAGATTTCTTTTATGACGGAGATGCTGGTAAATGGTCTAAACTTGTAAAAACGTTACAGATGCGTGCAAACTTAACAGTTGGTAATTATGCAGCTGTTGCTTCTGCGACAGGAGTAATTGAAAGTACTGCTGATGATTTTCAGTTTGACTATGGAACCAATGTTTTATCACCAGACAACCGTCATCCTGCGTATGCTTCAGATTATGATAATTCAGGTGCTAACATTTATCAGTCTAATTGGTTGATGAAAACTATGGTTGGTCAGTATGGAGATTTATCTTCAGATACAGATCCGAGAAGACGTTACTATTTCTACAGACAAACATGGAGAACTCCAGGGAACTACACCTTATTCCAAGATATAAATGGTAGGTTTGGTCCTGCTGGTGCAATTTACTTGTTTGATGATGAACCAGACTCAGAAACATTGTCTTGTTCTTTACAAGAAGCTCCAGCTCATTTACAATTCACGCCAGATGAAGATATATGGTGTTCTTTACCTCTAGGATATTGGGGAAGAACTCATGGAAATGATGAAGGAACACCTCCAGATGGGTTTACTAGAACTGCTTCAGGAGTATATCCAGCAGGTGGTAGTTTTGATGGTAATGCAGATTATACTCCTTTTGAGGCTCAATTTGATAGTGATGGTGATTATATAGGATATGTTGCATCTATGGATTTACTATATCCACAGGCAGTTGGTCTTGGAAAAGGTGGTGCTGGTGCAGGTATAGATCCTATTTATTTAGCATCTTATGTAGATTTCATGAAAGCTGAAGCTTATTTAGCACTTGGTAATACTACTGATGCTGCTAATCATTACGAGGCAGGTATGACTAAATCTATTGCAAAAGTTCAATCTTTTGGTTCTAGAGATGGTAGTGCTGATAATACATTTGCTCCAGATGCAGATGACGTTGCAGCCTTTATAGCTTCAAAAGTAGGAGAATTTAATAGTGCAGCTGCTACAAGTGGTTTAGATGCTGTTGGATACCCTACCGCTAAAGACAAAATGGATTTATTAGGAGAGCAATATTTCATTGCAATGTACGGTGGTGCTGGAGATGCTTTTAATTTTATTAGAAGAACTGGGTACCCAAGAACATTGGCAAGAAGTTTAGCTACACCAACAGAGTCAGGATCTTTCCCAAGAACTATATTGTATCCAAGTGGTGAGGTTGCTACAAACCCTAATATCTTACAAAGATTAGATTTAAATACGAAAGTCTTTTGGGATACTGGTGTAACAAATCCAGCAAACTAATATTAACAAAAAAAATGAATTATAACATGAAACATATAATTAAAATTTTTCTTGCTACTATCATAGTATTCTCATTCAATTCTTGTGAGGATTCGGATCAAGTAATTGATCAAGTAGTAGCAGATACAGAAGCAGGAGCTATTTTGAGAACCATCAGTGATGACTCAAACTCCAACGTCTTAAATTCGAGTGATCCGGCATCTTTTTGGTCTCAGGTTGTAGAAGAACAAGATGATGAAGGCGGAGCTTTAATGGAAAGCGTAAGTATCTATGTATCTATTAGAGATTTATCACCTTACAATGGTACTACATGTTTAACAAAATCTTTAATTAAAACAATTCCTGCTGCAGACTTTACTAGTGGACCAGTTGATTTGCCTAGAGCTACTTTGACTGCTACATTTGCTGAAGCAACTGCTGCAATGGGATTATCTGATACAGATTATGCACCTGGCGATCTTTATGTATTTGACTTAGAGCTAAACTTAACAGATGGTAGATCTTATGGTTCTGCTGACGCTGCTGGTATTATTACTGGTGGATATTGGGCTTCCACATACAAATACAATGCTGCTTTGGTATGTTCTCCAATACCAGGAGATTACACTGTAGATATGCATGATAGTTACGGAGACGGATGGCAAACTAATGGTGGAAATGGTGGTGATGGAATCACAGTTACCTTAACTGCTACTGATGGAACCGTTAGTGTACTAGAATTTGGAATGTGTACTCCTTACGGAGACGGAAGTTTTCTAGATACAGGAGCATGTACTGGTCCTGCAAGCACAAGTTTCTACGAAGCTTCTACTGTAGTTACAATTCCTGCTGGAACAGCAACAGCTATCTGGAATAATCCAGGAGATCAGTATGGAGAAATCAGTTTTGAAATATATGCTCCAAATGGAGATTTACTATTAGAGGTAGGCCTTGGTGAAGGATCACCAGGATTACTTCCAGTAACAAACTGTCTATAATATAAGACTTTTAAAAATAGTAAAAAGGCTGTCTGAAAAGACAGCCTTTTTTTGTAATATTGAACTTCAATATGTTGTGCTAATTTAGGCGAACAAAAAAGTAACCAAATGAATGTAAAAAAAATAGTAATCTTTCTGTTTTTATCACTTAGTTTCTTTAGTTGTGAAGATGCTGGTAAGAATAACAGCATTACTCAACCAGTAGCTATTACATTTAATAAAGTTGAAAATGATGATCTATTTGAAAAAATAACATCAGACAAAAGTAGATTGGTCTTTAATAATAAAATTATTCATGACCTTAGTACTAGATCTAATCTCTTTGATTTTGACTTTTTTTATAATGGTGCTGGTGTTGGTATTGCTGATATTAATAATGATGGTCTAAAAGATGTGTTTTTTTGTGGAAACCAAGTACCTAATAAACTTTATATAAATCAAGGGAACTTAACCTTTAAAGATGTTAGCGACTCCTCAGGAATTAACAAAAATAAAAACTGGTCCAATGGAGTTACTTTTGCTGATGTAAACAATGATGGATGGTTGGATATCTATGTCTCTCAGGGTGGCCCATATTCTAGAGAACTAAGAAAAAATATTCTTTTAATAAATCAAAAAAACAATACCTTCAAAGAAAAAGCAAACCTATATGGGTTAGATGACGATAGCATTAGTACTCAAACAGCATTCTTTGATTATGATAAAGATGGAGACCTAGACTGCATTGTAATGAATGAAAGTGATTTTTATGGCTATGATCCATTAACTTTTTATAAAATAAATCAGAACAAAGATAATCTCTCAAAAAGTGCTAGTCATTTTTACGAAAACAAAAATGGGAAATTCATAAATATAACAGAAAAAGTTGGATTACTTAACCCATCATTTGGTCTTGGACTCTGTATAGCAGATATTAATAATGATACATGGCTAGACATCTACATAGCTAATGATTATTATATACCTGATGCTATGTATATTTCTAATAAAGATGGCACTTTTACCAATACAATTAAAGAAGCTACAAAGCAGGTATCTTTTTATGGAATGGGTGTAGATATAAGTGATATTAATAATGATAATTTAGAAGACATTTTTGTACTAGACATGGCATCACAAGATCACGTTAGGTCGAAAACATTGATGGCCTCTATGAATGTTCCAAAATTTAATTTATTAAAAAAATTAGGGTATCAGACTCAATATATGTTCAATTCTCTTCAACTAAATATGGGGAATGATACGTACCACAATGTTGGGCAATTTTCTGGTTTGTCTAAAACAGATTGGAGTTGGGCTGGATTGATCTTTGATGTAGATTATGACCAACATGAAGATATCTATGTAACCAATGGATACAGAAGGTATGCGCTAGATAATGACATTAAGATGGAAATTCAACAAACAAAAAGAAACTATCAAGGAAATGTACCTTTAAAAGTAAAAGAAGGCATTTACAATAGACTGCCTTCCGAAAAAATATCAAATATTTTATTTAAAAATAAAGGCAATATAAGCTTTGAAAATAAAACAGCTAGTGCTGGTTTAAATATCTTATCTTATTCTAATGGTGCAGCCTATGCTGACTTAGATAATGATGGTGATTTAGATCTTGTAGTAAACAATATGGATAGTGAATCTTTTTTATTTAAAAACTTAACGGTTGAAAAAAAGAGGGGAAATTTTTTAAAAATAATACCAAAAGGAAACCTATCAGAAAGTTTTGTAAAAGTATTAATTAGTTACGACAAAAAACAAAAAATAAAAGAATCTAGAAGAGTTAGAGGCTACCTGTCTTCTGTAGATAATGCACTTTATTTTGGATTGGGTGATGTTAAAAAAATTGATACTGTAAAAGTATACTGGCCTTCTGGAAAATATGAAGAAATTTATAATATTAATAGTAACACTACATTAACTGTTGTAGAAAAAAATGCCAATAGAACGAGGCCATACAAATTAGAAAAAGAGAAAACTCTCTTTAATAAATCTAAAAACATCATTTCATTTAAACATACAGAAAATACATTTAATGATTTTAAAAAGGAAATTCTGCTGCCCTATAAACAATCATCTTTAGGTCCATTTATAACAAAAGGAGATGCTAATGGTGATGGAATTGATGACCTTTATATAGGTGGTGCACATAATCAATCTGGAGCATTGTATATCAAAAAAAACAATTCCTATGTGAAAATGAATTCTAAGGCTTTTAAAGAAGATTCAGAATACGAGGATATGGAAGCTCTTTTTGTAGATATAGATTCTGATGGGGATAACGATTTGTATGTAATTAGTGGAGGAAGTGAATTTATTGAAAATGATTCGGCTCTAAAAGATAGAATTTATTTAAATGATGGCATGGGTAATTTTAAAAGAGACGCATCTTCTGGTATAAATCAATTTAATTACAGTGGTAAAACTGTGACAAAAATTGATTTTGACAATGATGGGGATCAAGATCTCATTGTCGGTAATAGAATAGTACCTCAAAATTACCCATTACATGTTCCTTCTTTAATCTTTGAAAATAATAATGGAAAATTCACTGAGGTTACCAATAAAATATGTCCGGAATTAGAAAATTTTGGCATTATCAATAAAGTGATCTCAACTGACATTAATAACGACGGATGGCAAGATTTTATGGTTGTTGGTGAATGGACTCATATTGGTGTTTTTTTAAACAACAAAGGAACTTTTAAAGATATTTCCCAAAAGAGTAACCTAAAAAATGAGAAAGGGTGGTGGTATACAATTGTAGAAACAGATATTAATAAGGATGGTTATAAAGATTATCTAATTGGAAATGTAGGTTCTAATATTAAACACAAGGTATCTAATGAGAAAACAATGAGAATTTATGCAAATGATTTTGATAATAATGGCTCCCTAGATGTTGTATTAAGTCAAGAATACAACGGTATTTTTGTTCCCTCTAGAGGAAAGGAATGTTCTACTCAACAAATGCCTTTTATTTCTGAAAAAATTCCAACTTTTAGTGAATTTGCAAACGCTTCTTTGGTCGATATTTATGGAGAAAAAATTTATGATGCATATCAAAGAGAAGTAAATCAATTTAAATCGCTCTTACTAATAAATAATACTGATGGAACATTTAAAAAAGTAGTTTTGCCAAAATTAGCACAAACCATGCCCATTTTAGATGGAGAAACTATTGATATTAATAAGGATGGATATGAAGATTTAATTGTTGTTGGAAACATTTATAATACAGAAGTAGAAACACCCAGACTAGATAATAACTACGGATTAGTTTTGATGTCAAATAAAAAAGATAATTACACTGTTTTAGGACCAAATAAAACTGGTTTATATATACATGGTAACGCAAAATCAGTAGCATTAATTAAAGACAAAAAAACATCATTACTTATTGGCTTAAACAATGGGATTGTTCAAACATTTGAGCTTGCTAATTAAAGTAAAAGTTTGTGCTATCTTGTTTTTAAAGATAAATACTTATAAGTAATCTTTTTGTTCTTAGAGATTTTTTTATGATACCTTTACAGCATCTATGGACAACACAACAATATTTGGATTAAGAGCAATCATTGAAGCAATTAATAGCGGATCAACAATCAACAAAGTATATCTTCAAAAAGGGTTGAGAGGAAGTTTATTCTTTGAATTAGAAACGCTCATTAAGCAAGAAAAAATTACTACTAGTTTTGTTCCAGTAGAAAAACTTGATAGACTCTCTAAAAATAAAAATCATCAAGGAGCAGTAGCTCAAATATCACCCATAGAATTTGCTGATTTAGAAAAATTAATTGAAACTAGTCTAGAAGCTACAGATGCTCCCATATTCTTAATACTAGATCAAATATCAGATGTAAGAAATTTTGGCGCTATTATTAGAACTGCAGAATGTACTGGTGTAGATGGAATTATTATTCAACAAGGTGGTAGTGCTCCTATTAATGCAGAAACTATTAAAACTTCTGCTGGTGCAGCTTTTAAACTTCCTATCTGTAGAGTAAATCATATTAAAGATGCAATTTACACGTTACAAGCTTCTGATATAAAAATTGTAGCAGCTACAGAAAAAACAGAAGACTTATTGTATAGTGTAGACTTTAAACAAGCTATTGCAATTGTAATGGGGTCTGAACATAGAGGGATTAACCCGTCTGTTCTAAAAATTGTAGATTATAAAGCAAAACTACCTATACTAGGATCTATTGATTCTTTAAATGTTTCTGTTGCTTGTGGTGCATTCTTGTATGAGGCCCTTCGTCAAAGAATATCATAGTTTAAAAATACTTAATAAATTTACTACAT
>OCVQ010003035.1_pt1 | contig 10364 bp, 11 predicted proteins | sample 1539061 | NCBI WGS metagenome assembly OCVQ01 (sample SAMEA3355526, study PRJEB22509) | marine metagenome | biome: marine; feature: river plume; material: water | place: USA | collected 2010-08-08 | depth 0.5 m | reverse complement strand
CATTGCTAGTTTATTCCAGTATATTTCTAGGTCATTATCTGCAGGTATAGATATAGTATCACACTCAAGATCTTTAGGATCTTCTGTATAGCAAATAAACTTGTGTGGAATGGTTAGATATCTCTCGACGTTACGCTTAAGGCGGTTAACATCAGAGGCAGAGTACTTAGTACCCCATTTTACACATATAACATTTATCATAGGTCTATTTATTATGTTTAATATGGATGAAGCAACTAGGCGTATATTAAGAAAGTATCCTGCCCGAGCCGCAGATATCGCAAACTCATTTGATCCTTATAAGATACAACATAAAGAACACTTAGTAAAGCAACTTAGAAAATTACAGGATAGAGGAATCTTACGATCTGACACTCTTAGGATATACTTGATCGGTGGATGGTATGGAAATATCATGATTCCTCTTATCGATAAATACCTTAGCTATGGACAAATTCGCTTCATAGAACTTGATGAAGAAGCTTTGTATATCGCTAAAGAGCATTACTTTAAAGACCATCCTAAAATTAAATGGTTTCACAGTGATGCAACTGAAATGGAATTTAGCGGTAATAGAAACCTTATAATAAACACATCAGCTGAACATATGGCACCACTTAATATAAAATCAGGTATCATAGCAGCGCAATCTAATGATTATTATGAAGTTAATGATCACTCAAATTGTGTAGCCTCTGCAGAAGAGTTGCGCGATCAAGTTGGTTTTACTGCAGTATGGCATATTAGCTCACAAAAAGCTACTACATATAATAGATTTACGGTAATTGGAAGAATACATAATGAAGACTCATAAAGGGCCAAAGCCTAATATTATTCCAATTAAAAATCAATATGAAGATGAACTTAAAAACTATACCTATCTAGGAAATCAATCTCCTACTGGTTTAAAAAAAGCAAATCATGCAGAAATGCTTAAACATCTAGAAGAAAAAAATGGCCCGTGGTTTTGTGCTCAGCCATTTGTAAATTTGTATGTCTCAAACTATGGAGTACCTCACGCATGTTCGAACACATCAGTTACAATACAAAATCATATTTCTTCTATTGGATTAAAAGGGATCGTTAATCAACCACAATGTTCTAAATTAAGAAAGGAAATGGTTGACCCTAAAATGCCTCGTGATCAAATAATAAAGAACTGTGAACGATGCATTGAAACAGAGCACAGCGGTCATGTATCTACTAGATGGCAAAGTAATAAACCAGTATATGACGATCCTGAAGTAAGCGCAGAATTAGAACGTCTTATTGATATTACAAAGGAAGATCCAGAAGGTAACATACCAACTCCAAATAGATTTCATACAATACGTATAAAATCTTGGGGCAATTTTTGTAACTTAAGATGTTTGATGTGTTCTCCTGAAGATTCTTCTGGAGTGGCTCAAGAGATTATTGATTTAGGTGAAATGGATGCAGAAACTATTTTAAAAAGATCTGAAGAAAGAACTGGCGTTAAAATGCCATGGAAGCCACCTCTTATCAGATACTCAGATCACGCAATGGATGAAGATGAGTTTTTAGAAGTACTATCTAAAACTTCTCGTATCCAGCTAATAGGAGGTGAAACATGGCTTATAAAGCAAAACATTCAAATACTTGAAACAGCAATTGAAAAAGGTTGGGCTTCTAGATTAACTATATTCTGTTTTTCAAATAATTTTGGATATCCTAATATGAAATATATACACCACCTTCTTTCTCAATTTAAGAAAGTTGTATATAGGTGTTCTATGGAATTATGGGGAGAAAAAAATAATTATATAAGATACCCTTCTAATTGGGAAGCTGTTAAGAAAAATATAGATCTTATAGCAACTCTTCCAAATGTAGATTTAGGTGTTAATCCTACTATCAATCCTATTAATTGCGGATACGCTCACGAAATTATTGAAGGTGCTGCTGAGTATGGGATTGTCCCTTCTTTCATGCATACATCTAGACCTCAATGGTTTAATCTAAAATGTTTACCAGATGATATTAAAGATATACACTTATCTAGGCTTTATAGTTTTGGAGATACAAGTAACGCTGCTTTACAAAAAGTTATCTACTATGTAGAAAATGCAGAGTTTGATGAGTCTCGCTATCATGAGATGATTGCTGGTATTAAACGTAGAGATAAACACAGAGGCGATAATATCCTAAAGTATTTTCCTGAATGGACACCGCACTTTAAAGGAGATTCTTATTATGAATGACAATGAGCTATACAATAATCTACATAAAAGATACACTTCATGTTACTTTAAACAAGATATTATCCCTGATAAAGATTTAATAAACACAATATTAAAAGAATCCTTATCAATAACTCCAGTATTTTCAAATTTATGGCATCACAGAACTGATGTTTATGGTCCTGAGTATCATGATGATAAAAGAGCGGTTTGTATACAAACGGTAGAGCATATGGAATACAGAAATATGTTTGATAAAAAGGGAGATGCTAAACCTGGTATTGAGATTCTATATAATGATTTAGAGATATTTGAAAATGCAGTAAAAACAGGCGAAGTTAAAAAAAATGGATTCGGTATATTTGATGAGGCAGTACCTTTTAACACTCAGGTCATGGCACCATATCTTTTAAAATTTACATATGAACCATATACATTTGGAAAAACAAAGGCAGAGGAGTTAAAGCCAAATAGTACTGCTAAATACGGAATTAAATTAAAGGCACATCAAGGAGCAATGGCGCAAGCATACGCTATTGCAATTATAGCTAGAAAATACGGAGTAGATTCATCATTTTGCGGATGTTTTATACAAAACGATGATAACAAAAATAAGATATGGTATAATGATGAAAACTTAATTAAGTTTATGGGTTTAGGATATAGAGATAAGAATTGCTTTGATGGACCTGGATCAAAACATTACACTAGTAAAGAAAGACCTGAATTAAAAGATAACGTTGTTAGGTGGAATTAATGATATATGAATCTGAATATGGCACTGTTGATTTTTGGGATCCTTATCCAAGATTAAACGAATTTAAAAAGATAGGCATTAACTTATCAGGCGGAGCTGATTCTTCACTAGTTACATTTATGGTATGCAGAGAATTAACAGAGCGCAAGTCTAATGCACAAGTTAATTTTATTACTGGCGTACATAATGCTAGACCAACAAATGAATGGAATGCAAGAGAAATAGCTGAATTATTTAGAGAGATGTTTCCTAATATAAATTTCGGCGAACACTACTTTGATTATTATGATAAGAATCATGAAAAAGATAAAGTAAATCATCATGCTGCACATGAGAATAGATTAAGAGATGAAGGCAAGATTGATGTATTGTTCCACGGCCGTACAGCAAATCCAGATAAAGAAGAAGCAGAAGCTCATAACCTATTATATAAGCGAGAAGAACGTAGAGATAAACACGGTAATGACAGAGAGCCATATCATGAGCATCACAGCAAACCTTTCTACTGTCCATTTGAATTCGTAGATAAAAGATTTGTAGCAGATATGTATCATAGGTTTAATTTAATGGATGACCTATTTCCTATTACAGCATCTTGCGTTGAGTATGCAGAGAAAACTGATTACTTCACAAAACCATGTAAAGAATGCTGGTGGTGCAGAGAAAAGAAATGGGCATTTGGGATGTATGATGGTGGTTTACAATGATAGTAATAGGTGCAGATAGCCTTCCAGCTGAAAGTTGGATGAAAACTGGTAGGTGGAGATTCTCGAGATATAAAAAAGAATTCACAGATACTATAGGATTATCACTATCTTCTGGATCTGATTCTGCATTATTGTTATACCTTATCGCTAAAAGTCTAAGTGAATATCCTACGCATGACATTCATGCCATAGAGTGCTGGCACGCAGTAGATCTTTCAGTAACTGCTTATAGCTCTGTAGAAAGATGCAATAAAATAATATCTGCAGTTAATAAAATGTTTCCTAGTATTAGTATAAATTTGACTACTTTTGATTATCAAAAAAGAGGTAATAAAGAAAAAGCATACTATATAAAACCAGCAAGAGAGAAATTTTATGATGAGATACTAGAAAGGGGTCCTTTATTAACAGGAGGTACGAAACAATATGATGATGATACACTAATATCTTTAGACATGGAAATTCTTAGTGATAGGACTGGAGGTCCGGCCGGAAAAAGACCTGAATTAATGCCATTTTCAGATATAACAAAGTTAATAATCGCTAATTGGTATAAAAGATATAATTTAATGGATATTATATTTCCGTACACTGTTTCTTGTACTCGCACTGGTCATGGTGATATGTCTATGCCATGTTATGAGTGTTGGTGGTGTAAAGAAAAGCACCATGCCTTTGGATTATATGATCAGATGAAAGATACTTCTAAAAAACCAGAATTAAATAATATTACATTTGAACTTTCTGAAAAATGTAATGCTGCATGTCCTTTATGTGTAAGGACTCAACCGCACAATAACTCAAAACCTATAGAAAAGGTTTGCGCAAAAAGAGAATTATTGATAGAAGATATAAAACACATACTTCCTAAACATGTAATGAAAACTTTAGATAAAATTAGTTTATGTGGAAATGTAGGTGATCCTATAGCGGCAAAAGACTGTTTACAGATATCTGAATATATTACTATGCACACTAATATAAGACTTATTATTGAAACAAACGGTAGCATGAGAAATGAAAAGTGGTGGACAAGTTTAGGAAAGGCTTTTGCTAAGTCTCATCCTGGGTCTAAAGTATATTTTCACATTGATGGCTTAGAAGATACTAATCATATATACCGACAGCTAACGAATTATAATATGATTATTAGAAATGCAAAAGCCTTCATATCTGCAGGAGGGACAGCTGTCTGGGAATTTATTCCTTTTGCTCACAACGAGCATCAATTAGAAGAGGCTGAAAGACTTTCAAAGGAAATAGGTTTTTCTGAATTTGTTATACGTAAATCTAATAGAAAGTGGTCTAAAAATACTAGAACTTGGAGTTTCACTAATACAAAAGGAGAAACAGTAAATCTAGGTGCACCTACTGAAAAAAATTTAGGTTCAGGCGTGAAAAATAAAAGCGAAAGAAAAGAAACAAAAATAAAAACTATAAGGTGCCAATATAAAGAAAGTAAAGGTGTATTCATAAATTGTGATGGAGTTTTACACAGATGTTGCTATATACCAGCTGACCTGTATAAACCCAAGAATGAAACAACTGAAGATACATACCTTTTAGCTGCAGAATTTGACTTAACAAATACAATGAATCTATTAACATTAGAATCAGGAGATATATTAAGATTGTCTAAAAGTAATTCTTTCTTTGATCAACTAGAAAGCGAATGGAAGAGTTGCGGGCCTTATGTTTGCCAAAAGAATTGTGGGCTTAAAATATCAGGATCAGATAGGATTAAACAGTGATTCACATACTAACACTTAAAGTAGGAACTAAGTACGGTTCTGAGTACGTAAATAACTTATATAGATCTATTAAGAAAAATAGTACAACACCATTCACGTTGTATTGTTACACTGAAGATTCTACTGGATTAGATGAAGATATTATTATAGTACCGTTAGAAGATCCTTCAGAGTTTTCTTTACAGTGGCATAAAGTTAAGTTTCATAAAATAAATTTCGCTAATATTCCTACTGGCGAGAAATGTCTTATCCTTGATATTGATTGGATAATTACCAGTGACATGGATTCTATATTAAATTACCAGTTACCGGAAAGAACCTTTGGGTGCTTTGAACGATGGTGGTCCAATCTAAGACATCTGTGTAAAATTAATGGTGGCTTTCAGATGTATTATATGGGAGATACACACCGGCTATGGATGACATTTAGTAAGAACCCTGATCATTGGCAAAATTACTATGTTAAGAATGGATTAGCAACAGGACCAGTTAATGGCGAACAGAACTTTATTGACATGCATGTAGAGCTTGACCGTGAATGGTTACCAATGAAATGGTTTGCTAAATGGCAAGAAGATGATTGGTTAAAGATACAGAAAAACTGGAATGAAGATGTCAGTAAAGATGAGCCATATTATATGGGTGGAGACTTTGCAGAATCAATCAAAATGGTACACTTCTCCAATGCAGATAATTTAATTACTGAAGCAATGGAGAAGCATGATTGGATTAAAGATTTTTGGAATTAGAAAATTTCTCAATCTTATCTAATGCATGTTGTTTAAAACTATATCCTAAACTTTGACCTACTTCAAATATCTTTAAGAATCTACGATATCTTTCTTTATAGTCTGAGTTTTCGTTAGACCATTCAAAACCAAAATCATCATATAGTTCTCTATGATCATGGTCAAGAGGTGTATCTTTATCTATTAACATCATATGTGGAGATACTTCTGTAGTACTTGCGTATTCTTTATACCTGTGAAGCATGTCAAGTGTCTCTTTAAAATTTTCTTCTGTCTCAGTAGGATAACCAACAATTAATAAGAACTTCATCTTAATTTTTCTTTTACCAAGATTATTTACAAACCAATCAAGATCATCATTAGTAAATTTCTTTCTCATATGATGACGCACAGATTCATTACCAGATTCTATACCAAGAGTTAAACCAGTACAACCTGAGTTTGCAAGATTATCAAAGTCAGATTCTTTAAATGTATTCTTTGCACGAATAATAAATTGACCGTTCCATTTAAGCTTACGATCTATTTTAGCTAGTTCAGCACACAGAGTTCTAAAGTGTTTCATTGAACCATTAACAAGAGAATCAGAAAAAGATATACGTTTAAATCCTTGATCAGCAAGCTTATGCATATTCTCTGCTACAGTCTTACCATCCCACCATCTATACTTTGGCCATATAGATGCAACATCACAAAACGTACAATTGCGCACGCACCCGCGTGAGCCAGATATGACAGCTGATTCATAGTTATGTTCTTCATGAATTTCTGTATAATCTGGTGGAGGTAAATTATTTAAATTATCTATTTGTTGCGGAGGTCTTCCATTAATACCTGGATAGTATTTGTTACCGCGTAAATATTCTAATAGAGCATACTCACCTTCTCCTACAATGTAATCACCATGAGGCCAATCTATTTGTACACCACTTCCTCCGTAAAGTACATTGTTATATTCAGATCCTATCTCTAAAGCAATATCTTTTTGCTCATAAGAAAAAACTGAAATACCTATGTACTTTGCAGGGAATTGTGATATAGTAAGATGTATAAGATCTATATCTTCTATTTGATTGCCATCAATAGTTTTTACACTAAATCCGTTTTGTTCGATATATGATTTTAAGAAACCTAATGCTGGTGCAGGTTTGTCTTTATCCATTTCTGGCAGAGAGACAATAAGTATATCGTACATTATACTAATGGTGGCCCTGTAAAGAAGGCTGTTAAGATATATCTTTTACCACGTGTGATCGGTGTTACTTGATGTACAACGTGCGACGGAAATACTAGTACAGAGTATTTACGAACAGGAATATCTAATACTTCAGGTGGTCTCTTGCATGGTGCATATATCTGAAAATCTCCGCCATCATAATCTTTGGTATCTGACAAGTGTAAAACTATACTAAGCTTTCGTGTATTTCCGTCGGGCCAAACAGAATTATGATCGCATAAGCCATCTTTATGCCACTTATAATAATTATTAGTAGTATATTTTTTTAGTTGTAATGGTTCATTAGATCTTATATTATATTTCCAACCAGCCAAATCATTTGCAGTATCAATAAACTTTCTTAGGAAAGATACTAACTTAGGATCATTATCGTATGTATCAAAAAACCATTGTATGTCATCATCAGTAATAGCATCTTCAAAATGCCAATAGTCATTACTTTTTATTTTTATTTTTTTGTAATTGCTTTCTGGATCAGGACAAGCTTCTTTAGATTCTAAAACTTTCATTTACTAAAAGCTCCTACAATATGAATACGATCTATCTTACTTGCATTTAATGCGGTGTGCATTTTTGTTGTATCTATTATATAATCATTTCCGTCAGCAGGTAAATGTATTTGTTCTCCGTCTACTAAAAGAAAACAATGTTCATGTGTTACTATAGGAATATGTAATCTTTTAGTAGAATCTTTGTGCCAGTAATAACATGTTTTTTTCTTCATGCGCATTAGTCGTGTACGCAACAATCCGTAATGATTCATTATATTATTAATGTATGGAATATCGAACAAAGGAATGTTATATTCTTTCTCATTCTGATCAACATGTAGATAGTTTTGACCAAGCGTTGGTTCTATAGGATCCATAGTAGAACTATATCCCTGCAAGTATAATTGATTATCATACTTAGGCAGAGTATCTAATTCGCTTTTAATTTTCTGTATATCGTGAAACATTTCTATGATTACTCCCGCATTTTTTATTACATCGTGGAAGAGCTCTGTCTTCCCACTCTCTAGTTAAGTATGGAAATGCCTCTGCATAGCTTTCGTATATCTCATCAAATGTATAAGTATTTAAGTCAGTAAGCATATCATGTTTCTTGTAGAACGCGTCAATTTCATATTGTTTATATTTTTTATCTGTGCGAGTTGTGTCATATCTTTTAATATGAAAAAATTCCTGAGTGTGACAACATGGAATAATATTTTCATCACACGTTAAAAATAGTTGACTTTTTTCTTGAGCTAAACATGATACAGGCCTTTCTTTATAACCTATTCTAACCATTTCAGGTTTATATTTTTCTTTATCAGGTAATGCAAAATCTGTTTTAATTATATCTGATTTCTTTGATTTTTTATACTTCCTACCTTCAAGAGTTGTTGTTCCGGATTCTGGAGAAAAAGCTCTAACAGTTTCCTTATTAGCAAATCTTTTAAAACCCATCTTTTTAGATAACGCTCTTGCTTCTTCTACTTGATGTTGGTTATGTTCAAATACAATAAATACCCAATGAGCAATTCCTCCTGCATCAATAAAGGCTTGTGCGTTTTCTAGAATCTTTTTAAAGTTTGTGTTTACTCTGTACAAATGATTAGTATCTTCTAAACCGTCTATAGCAAAGTTAACTTCGAACCCTGGAATAGATCCTACCTTTGCCCACCATTCAGGGTTTCTCATTGCACCGTTTGTATCAACTTTTTGCGTGGTTACACCGTGATTCGCACATTTCTGAAATATCTCTAAAGCTTTAGGATGTACCATGGGATCTCCATAGTTTCCACAGTATGTAACCTTCCTAATAGATGAGCCGGCCTTTGATGTGAGTATTTCATCAAATATTTCTGGTCTTACATCCATTGAACCAGTATTATGCATAAACTGTGCAACTCCACTAAATGTTCCAGTCCTAGGACATAGAGGGCATGCAGCATTACACCTATTAGTGATTTCAGTATCTAAGGCCTTTAGTTTATACATTTGTTGTATATCTCTCTTATTTCATCTATATTTAATATATAGTCTTCGTAATCTATATTAGAATACGGTATATAGTTTTTAACTTTTCTTTTACTCGGTATCTTAAAAAAGTCTCTTAAAAATTCATCGGTCAAGTCTTCATAGTATAGCGTGTGATCTATTTTAGATATGTCTATTGTCTTATGTATATTGTATCTATTGCACCATATTTCTACGCTTGTTCTCGAAGGTAAAAATGGTTTTATAGATGAAAACTTATTAATATCCTCTTGAGATCTTGCGTTGTGTTTAGACCATTTAGATTGTTCTTGCATTAAATAACTTAAAAACATTCTCCACGTATTTTTTCTTTCAAGATAGATAATCTCAGAAGATGAGTAAAAACTTTTCCACCATTGTATATGATTAATTATAGGTTGATGATAAGTAAAATATTTAATAGAATATTCTTTATTAAGATTTCTTTCTGAGTTTAACCAATCTATGGTTTGAATGCAAGTTCTAGAATCCCTTTTCATAATAGCATCGCCGAAATGATCTCCTAAGGGAATAATGTTATTATATTCTGCATTATGATTATCAATGTATTTCTTAACCCAAGAAGAGCCAGATCTAGGAAATGTAACTAATACCTTCATACTATACCTCTACCCTCAAGCTGTATACTCTTCTATTATACCACATTTTTCATGGTTTGTACACATATAAATAACATTATACACAATTATTTATGTATTTTCTAGAATCTAAATTGTATAAATAGTTGTAAGAAATCTTAACTAAATGAGAGAAGTTGATGGCAGTATATGCAAACATTACAGCGGATCAAGGGACTAGCTTTTCAGCAAGTGTCGTGGTTACAGATGCAAACGGGGTGGACGCTGCAGACCTAACAGGCTTTACCGCTCAAGCACAGGCAAGGCGGACATATACATCAACAGGAAGTTTTCCATTTAGTGCTGTAGTAAGTACACCCG
>OCVQ010003029.1_pt1 | contig 10375 bp, 10 predicted proteins | sample 1539061 | NCBI WGS metagenome assembly OCVQ01 (sample SAMEA3355526, study PRJEB22509) | marine metagenome | biome: marine; feature: river plume; material: water | place: USA | collected 2010-08-08 | depth 0.5 m | reverse complement strand
CCAGTAGCGCTCCGATTGCAAACATTATTGTACCGGCAGCGTAGACCCACCGTCGCGGTACATAGCGAATAAGATACGGAACCAATAAGCCAATCATCAGTGAGCTCAAACCAATGAAGAAGTAAACTTTGGACACGACGCCAACATCTTGCAGGGCTCGGTAAATTATAAGAGGAAACACCGAAATCAGTATGCCTCTGGCTATCGCTTCAGTTCCCGCCAAAACGGCGAAACCGCGAACGCTAGGCGCAGGTGCATGGCAAAGCCATTCTGGGATACGACGTTCGTGCATCAGAGCTACTCATCTGGATAATTCCATAAATGACAGGCCTCGTGTTGCTGTGCATATTTCCAGTTGCGACGCAATGTCGTTTTTCCGCAAAACCCTCTTTTACAGTATGCAGAGGCACCGAACAGACGTCGTTGAATGTAGTCGTATTTTGCCTTTTTGGTCGAAAACGTGACAGCGCTTTACAGGAATCCTGTCGAAGCTACCCAAGACAACGGCAAATGGTGGCCAAAATGATGGGCGTTCACTCTATCGAAGGCGGGTTCACACCCGAAGAATGTGATGAGATTGTCATCGCAAAGACTGTGGCCCCTGCGCGAGAAGCGTTGCTTGTCGGTCAAAACCGCGATCACAATCTACGCCGCTCTGACTTGGTGTGGCTGGATGAAGTCGACGGCATGGGATGGGTCATGGACCGGCTTATCGACGTCGTCCGAAAATCGAATAGGGATCGGTTTGATTTTGATCTGCAAGAATTTGCAGAAAGCCCGCAAATCGCAACTTATGAAACGACGGAAGGCGGGCATTTCAAATGGCATTCGGACATTGGTGATGGGCCAGTTGCGCGTAAACGCAAGCTAACTTTGGTCGCCCAACTCAGCAAACCCGGAACCTATGACGGGGGTGATCTGGAAGTGATGCCCGGTGCGCATATCGTTGGGGCCAGTCGTGCACAGGGTTGCGTCACCATCTTTCCAAGCTTTCATTTGCATCAAGTGACGCCCGTGACCAAGGGCACTCGCCATTCATTGACTGTCTGGGCCCACGGTCCGGCATTTCGATAATTACAAGAGGGGGCTTGGTCACATACTCGACGTGAACCTGCCGAGAAAAAAAGGTCTTTTGCGCCAGTGACACAAATGTCGGGTTTTGAGCGGGGTTATTTTGAAGGTTACAGCTCCAAACGTTCTTTGGGGCAATAACTCATTCTAGAGGAGTGTAGGATGGATGAATTGGATGTGGACGCGCTTCGGATTTTGAAAGCTGTTGCAGAGGAATATGGGAAGGTTTTGACCCTTGACGCTGTCGATGAAGTTGATGTTTGGTCGATCGATGAACTCGTGAGATACGGGTTAATCAGCGTCCGACAGTTTCACAACGCTGATGAGTTGACGCTGACGAACGAGGGTGAATGGTATCTGGAGAACCTACTGGGTGAGTAAAAAAGCAAGTTTTCTGTCTTTTCAGAAGTGGCAGCGTATTTTTTGGACCAGTCGTTAAGGTGGATCACATTACTAAGAAACTGATCTAGAATGAAAATCCGAAAACCCATTCGCCTGAATTCAAAGCCTAGGTAGCGTTTGAAGCAAGTCGCGAGGAGAGCTAAAAGCACACCCTTTTTAGTATTCAGCCTCAGTCAATAAAACAGCGGCCAAGCCCGACAAGACCTTCTGCATTATGACGAAATTCGGCTTTTTGGACAGGGTCTCTTCGTCCATGTACAAACCACGGTTGACCTCAATTTGAAGGCTATGGCGTCCTTCGGCAGGCCGACCATGGCGGCGGACCAATTCAAAGCCTTTGTAAGGATCATTGATCGAAACCGTGAACCCGCAATTGCGCAAATAATTCACCACACATTTCAGTATTCTAGGGGCACAAGTCGTGCCCTCTCTGTCACTAACGACAAAATCCGGACGTGGCACCGCACCGTCCTCGGTTGTGCGGTCCCCCATGCTGGCCATTGAGTGGCAATCTATGTGAAGCACGCACCCGTGACTTGCATGCGCGGCGTCGATCAGATCAGCCAAGGCCGCATGATAGGGACGCCAGTACTCCACGATCCGCTGCGAAACCTCTGCCACGGACAATTTGCGATCATAGATCGGCCCAAGCGCCTTCATGTCCTTCCAGATCAACCCAACCCCGCGTTCCAGAGTCTTGGATGTTGGGTTGATTGCATGCGGCCATTCGGCATCTAACATCGTCACGTCTATGTCGTCTTCGTTGCGGTTGGGATCAATGTAGCTGCGCGGGAACAACGCATGCAGCAACGTCGCACCGTGATCGGTGACCCCAGAAAATAGCTCTTCTACATGGGCGTCCTCAGAGCGCCTGAGGATCATGCGGTCAATCGAATGGCCAAAATCATCGGGGTAGATCGAGCCGGAGTGCGGACTGTCAAAAACCAAGGACTTTGGCGTTCCTTGCGGGCGGTGAATGCGAAATGCGTCGGTCATGTCTGGTCCCAGAAGTGGCAGGAGGCATGCCGGCCTTCAGAAATTTTTTGAAGCTTAGGAGCCTCAGTGCGGCAAATTTCCTGTGCCAGAGGGCAGCGGGGGTTGAAGTGGCAGCCGGGGGGCGGGTCAAGGGGCGATGGTATCTCGCCTATGATAGGTTCAAAGACCCTTTGGCGTTGATCCAGTCGCGGGGCCTCGGCCAGCAGTGCTTTGGTGTAAGGGTGGCGGGGATTTGCGAAAATTTCTTCCGTTGGCGCGCTCTCGACGATACGGCCCAAATACATGATAGCGACGCGGTCTGCGATATGCTCCACGACGCTCAGATCGTGACTGATAAACAAATACGTCAACCCAAGCTCTGTCCGCAAATCCATGAAAAGGTTAATAACCTGCGCTTGGATCGACACATCTAGGGCAGCGATTGCTTCGTCACAGACCAGGAATTTCGGTTTCACGGCAAGCGCACGCGCGATGCCAATCCTTTGCCGCTGCCCGCCAGAGAACTGATGCGCGTAGCGTTTCTTGAGCGATGGATCGAGACCCACCTTTTTCATGACATCATCAACATAATCGGATGTCTCCGCAGCACTCACCAGCCCGTGAATGCGCGGGGCCTCACCGATGATATCCTCAACGCGCATGCGTGGATTAAGGCTGGCAAAAGGGTCTTGAAAGATCATCTGAATGGCGAGCGTCGCTGCCCGTTTATCGGCGGCGTTCATGTCAGACAGGTCGCGCCCCTCGAACAGAATGCTGCCGTCGCTGGCCTCGTGAATACCCGCAACAACGCGGCCAAGCGTGGATTTGCCACAGCCGCTCTCGCCCACCAGACCCAACACCTCGCCCGGCGCGATTGCCAAATCGACATTATCAACGGCGTGAACGGTTTCCTCGCGGATGTTCGCACCAAGTTTTTGCGCCAATTTTCCCGCTATATCGAGGCGTTTGGTAAAGCGTTTCGAGACGCCAGAAATTTCAAGAATGGGGTTTTTCATACGCGCCCTCCACCCGAATGTGGGTTAAAGCAGCGCAAACTGCGGCCGTCATGATCCTCAACGGAGGGTTCCATTGCACAAGCATCGGTCACGTTCTGGCAGCGCGGCGCAAAGGCGCATCCTTGCGGGAGTGCAAGCATATTGGGGGCCATACCTTCGATTTGAAACAGGCGCTGTCCGCGTTTATTGGCCGAAGGAACCGATCCTAACAGCCCAACGGTGTAGGGATGCAGCGGGCGGTCAATGATGTCATCCGTGCCACCTTGTTCCACGATCCGACCTGCGTACATCACGGATATTCGGTCGGCGAGGCCTGCAACCACAGCCAGATCGTGGGTGATCCAGATCATCGCAGTTCCCGTGCGCCGTGTCAGGTTTTGCGCCTCATGAATGATTTGCGCTTGGATGGTCACATCAAGGGCCGTCGTGGGTTCATCGGCAATAATCAGGTCGGGCTTGTTGAGAAAGGCAGTTGCAATGGCGACCCGCTGGCGCATGCCCCCTGACAATTGGTGCGGATAGGCACGCAAGCGTTCTTCGGGCGACGGGATACCAACCAGCCCCAGTGCGTCACGGCAGCGTTCCCAAGCGGTTTGATGGTCGACGGGTTCATGTGCCGTTATCGCTTCAATCATCTGGGTGTCGATCCGTAAAACGGGATTAAGCGTCATCATCGGGTCTTGGAAAATCATCGCAATACGGTTGCCACGCAGCTTTTGCAGACTGCTCTCCGAGGCATTTGCAATCTCGGTTCCGTTGAACTTGATCGAGCCTTCGATGATGCGACCAGGCGGATCAATCAGGCCAAGAATCGAAAAACCGGTGATTGATTTACCAGAGCCACTTTCCCCGACAAGTCCCATAATTTCGCCTTTGCCGACCGAGAAATCGACACCGTCTACTGCTTTCACAGCGCCTGCGCGGGTTAAGAAGTGCGTGCGCAGGCCTTTGACTTCCAGCGTCGCGCTCATTTCTTCATCCTCGGGTTCAAGACATCGCGCAGATGGTCGCCGACAAGGTTGATCGAAACGACCGTCAACAGCAGCGCAAGGCCGGGGAAGAAGGAAATCCAGTATCGTCCTGACATCATGTATTCAAAGCCATTGGCAATGAGCACACCTAGGCTTGGTTCGGTTTGTGGCAGGCCGACACCAAGGAACGACAGCGTGGCCTCAAGCGAGATCGCGCTTGCCGTTTGAACGGTGCCCACAACAATCAGGGGGGCCATGCAATTTGGCAGGATATGGCGGAAGACAATGCGGGTTTGTGACAGGCCCAGACATTGCGCCGCCTCGACGTATTCCTTGCGCCGCTCGACAAGGGCCGTTCCACGCACTGTTCTGGCGAAATAGGCCCATTGCGCGATCACAAGTGCCAGAATGATGTTCTCAATACCCTTCCCAAGGATCGCGATGAGCATCAAGGCTACCAGTGAGGCTGGAAAGGACAGCTGCAAGTCGACGATGCGCATGATAATGTTCTCTATACGCCCGCCTGCATAAGCCGCGACAAGGCCGACCACGGTACCGATGATCAAAGCGATAACGCCGGATGCGACACCAACAGACAGCGATATCCGAAGCCCGTAGAGAATGGCCGAATACAAATCACGCCCCGATCCGTCCGATCCCAGCCACATCGTATAGCCCGTATAGGCCATTGAGCCCGGTGGCAGGCGGCCATCAAGTACGTCAACTTGGCCCAGATCATAAGGGTTCTGTGGCGTTATCCACGGTGCTAAAATGGCCAGCAGGATGATGGTCACAAGTGCCACAAACGCAACACCTGCAATCCTGCTTTCAAAGAACTCCGAGACGAAGCGGCCGAATGGTGTCTCTACCTTGGGCGGGGTGGTGAGGTTTATGTCCGTCATTTGTTTTGATCCTGTAGCCGGACCCGAGGATCAAGAATGGAATATAGAATATCAACCAGCAGGTTGATCACGACAAAGAACAGCACCATCACCATCAGGTAGGCAACGACAACTGGGCGGTCGAGTTGTAGGATGGCATTGATCAGCAATTTGCCCATACCGGGCCAAGCAAAGATCGTTTCTGTCACGACGGAAAAACCGATCAAGCTGCCAAATTCGAGGCCCATAACTGTGACAACGGGGATCATGATGTTCTTCATGACATGCACGAAGATGATGCGTTTGGTGCTTAGACCCTTGGCGCGGGCGAACTTGACGTAATCCTGACCCATTGCCTCGCGCACACCGGCGCGGGTCAACCGCACTGCGAGCGAGATTTTCAGAAGTGCGAGGTTCAGCGCGGGCAGGAATATGTGGCTTAGCCCGTCTAAAGTTAGAAGGCTGGTCTCAAATCCCAACACCGAAACCGTATCGCCGCGACCTGTTGCGGGTAGCCAGCCCAATTCAACCGCGAAGAGGATGATCAGCATCAGGCCAACCCAGAAGGTGGGCAAGGAAAAGCCTAGGATCGAGCCTGCCATAATACCTTTAGAGACCGCCTTGTCAGGATAAAGACCCGCATACAGCCCCAAGGGAATACCGATCGCGATCGCAAGGAACAGTGCGGAAAAAGCCAACTCTAACGTGGCTGGCATATGATATAGAATCAGGCGTAATGCCGGTTCACCAAAGATAAAGGAATTTCCCAGATCGCCAGTTGCGGCACCTTTGAGGAATATCCAATACTGCTCCCAGATGGGGCGATCCAGACCGAGGCGTGCAATAGCTGCGGCGATGTCGTCTTGGTCTGCGTCAGGGCTTACCAGCATGTAGACCGGATCACCAATGACATTGACGCCAAAGAATACAATAATCGACATCAACATCACGACGATTGAGGCTTGCAGCAAGCGCCTGATGATGAAAACGGTCATGGTGATTTGGCCTTAGGTTGAGGCTGTCTGGGCGAGAACAATTTCCCGCCCAGATCCATTAGCTCACTCTTTTACGACGCCAATGGCGAGCGTGTACTCATCTGTGCGCGGGATATAGCGCAGACCTTTTTTGGCCCCCCAAGTGTTCACCTGAAAATGCGTCGGGATGATCGCGACGTTTTCCATTGCCATCTCAGTCGCTTTGGCCAGAAGGTCTTGACGCTTGGCATCATCAACAGTTGCCAATGCCTCTTGGATCACCGCATCAATCTCGGGCGAGGAATGGCGACCTCGATTTGTAGCGCCGTATCCTTTGTCGGGGTCGTTGGTATGGATAAGCGCTTTGAGTGGTGAAGACGCCTCGCCAGAACCGGCACCCCAGCCAACAAGAATAAAGCTGAACTCAGGAAGACCGTCTGGGCTGCCTTTCGATGCGCGGCCGAAATAAACGGAACGCGGCATCGTTTCGACTGCCGTTTCAATGCCCACACGTGTCAACATCTGCGCAATCGCCTCGGCGATTTTCGCGTCGTTGATGTAGCGGTCATTCGGGCCATGAATCGTCATCTTGAAACCATCCGCATAGCCTGCCTCAGCCATAAGCGCCTTGGCACCATCTGGATCATAAGCAAGTGGGGACAGCTTGTCGGACACACCAAAGAACCCGTCCGGCAGCAACTGACCCGCAGAAACAGCTATGCCTTCCATCACACGCTCGACAATCACATCGCGGTTTATCGCCATGCTGATCGCTTTACGAACACGCACATCCAAAAGTGGGTTCTTGATTTCACTGCCATCTTTCGCCGTGATAAACGGAGAGTTCTCGCGGAACTGGTCCATGTGCAGGTAGATCACGCGGTTCGATGGACCTTGGCTTAGCGTAATTTCGCTTTTACCCTTTAGTGTTTCGATGTCCGTTGTCGGAACGCCAGAAATCACATCCACATCGCCAGCGAGCAAAGCTGCAACACGAGACGGGGCAGAACTGATTGGGCGAAACTCAACTTCGGTCCAGACAGGTTTTTCGCCCCAGTAGTCTTCATTGCGCACGAAAGTCGCGGACTGGCCAGGGGTGTAGCTTTGGAATTTATAAGGCCCGGTGCCGATGGCGGCCGTGCCTGCGTTAAACTCTTCAGTCGTGCCACCGCAGCCCACGCTGTCAGAGATAATTGCGACGGTGGACACGTCATTACCCATCAGTGGATACGGCGCTTCGGTTTTGAAATGCACTGTGTAGTCGTCGATTTTCACAAGAGTTTTTCCCTTGGTATATGTCGCGAAACTGGCTGGAGAGTTTGGAACATTTGGAGCGCGTTCGAAGGTGCAAAGAACGTCGTCTGCCGTGAAATCCGTTCCGTCGTGGAACTTCACGCCTTGGCGCAGCTTGAATTCCCATGTCAAATCATCAACAGGTGCCCAGGATTCTGCCAGCCCCGGATACAGACCTTGCGTTTTGTTTTGCAGGATCAACCGGTCAAACACATGCAGTGACAATGCGTTGTTCGGACCTGTGTTGTGAAACTGAGGATCAATCGAGGTTGTTTCCGACGCGAGGCCGATAACAAGTTTCTCGGCAGAGGCGAGGCTGACACTTGAAATAAGTATTCCAGCTGCGACTGCCAATGTGGTCGTCGTTTTCATTTCTTAACTCCCTATGGGTTCAATTCATTGCCGCCAGCTCTTGCATCAGGCTTTGCTCCGAAACTGTACGAATGCTAGCTAAGCGTTTTTTCATTGGCAATATTTATATCTATGCAAAAATGCATAGAGTAATTCATCTCTAGGGCTGGATTTTATTCTGGTTAAGCGCAAGGTCTGTAATTATGTCTGTAAACCGCCATCGATTACGCGAACTTGAAGCGCTGCGCGCCTTCGCCACGACCGGAACTACCGTCGGGGCGGCGCAGCGTTTGGGAATTTCGCAATCTGCGGTCAGCCGGTCTCTGTCGCAGTTAGAAGAGCGGTTGGGCCGGTCTTTGTTTGTCAGAGCTTCTGGTCGTATTTATCCAACGCCCGAGGCGCTGCGGCTGAACGAAAAGCTCGACGCCTTGTTCGAGACATTGGCCGAAATTGACGGGGCCGATTGGGCCGCACGCGAGGACGACCCGTTGCGTTTGGTTGTTCCACCCACTCTTGCCCATCATTTTATTATCCGCCGTGTTGCGGAGTTCCTGAAACGCAATCCTCAGCGGCGTATCCAATTGGACATTCAGTCCACTGACACCCTTATTGCCGGTATTTTGAACTCTCAATACGATTTGGGGCTAACTAGTGGGATGATCCAACGCAGTGGCGTGACCCTAAGGCCGTGGCGTCGCTCGCACATCGTATGCGCGATGCCAGAAGGCCATGACCTTTCTGCCAAAGATCAAATCACGCCTCAAGATCTCGAGGGTGTTGCGCTGATTGGATTTCTGGGCAGGCTTGGCACCCGCGGGTTAACCGATCAAATCTTTGGCCGCGCCGGAGTGCGACCGCTAACAATTGTTGAGACGGCGACCAATATGGCCTCGCTTGAACTGGTTCGCGAAGGTCTCGGCGTCACGTTAGTAAATCCATTCCCGCTTTTATCCGATGGCGTAGCAGGCATTGTCGTGCGCCCGTTTCTGGCAGAAATCGTGTATCAGACCAGCTTTGTTCTGCCCACGGGCCGCCCGCCTACGGAAGCTGCGCGTCAGTTCATGCGGTTTGTCAAACTGACCACCGGCAAAGACCAGTACTCCGAAGAAATCACCTAAACCTCCGATCACCTACGCAACAGGATACAATATCATGGCCCAACTCAACATTCCTAACGATTACCCAGTCGATCTAAGCCCGCCTGATATCTCGGCATATGAAAACGGCAATACAGGCGTGCCATACATCTGGACTTTTGACAGTGGCGTTGCAGGCCCGAATGTCATGATCAGTGCAGTCGTGCATGGCAACGAGCCGTGCGGTGCCATCGCACTGGACTGGCTTTTTCAGAACGACGTGCGCCCCGTTATGGGCCGCCTAACGCTCGCATTTATGAATGTGGCCGCCTATCAAGCCTTTGATCCCGCCGACCCAAATGCGACGCGCTGGATGGAGGAGGATTTCAACCGTGTTTGGAGCCGCGATGTTTTGGAGGGAGACCGTGACAGCATCGAGTTGCGCCGCGCCCGCGAGGTGCGCCCCGTCTTGGATGATGTTGACCTGATGTTGGATCTGCACACGATGCAGCACCTTGCGCCACCTTTGATGATGAGCGGCAGACATGCCAAAGGCAAAGACCTCGCCGGTAAAGTTGGTGTGCCAGAGCGTGTCGTCGGGGACGCAGGACATGCGGCGGGTCGGCGCATGCGCGACTATGGTGGCTTTGACGAGCCGTCGTCGCCAAAGGCAGCACTGCTGATAGAATGTGGCCAACATTGGGAGGCTTCATCTGGAGTCCTCGCTAAACAATCCACCGCCCGGTTCCTTGAAGCCCTTGGTACGGTGGACAACGGATTTTCCGATGAATTTGGCGCACCCTCCGCTCCGCAAGATTTCTTTACTGTGCGTGAAGCTGTCACGATCACCCAAGAAACCTTCGCCTTTACTGAGGCATTCACCGGTGGTGAAGTTATCGCCAAAGCAGGCACATTGATCGGGCTTGACGGCGAAATCGAAGTGCGCACACCACTGGATGATATGATGCTGGTCATGCCATCAAAACGGCTCTGGAAAGGTCAAACTGCCGTGCGTCTCGCGCAGCGCGACACCTAAATATCCCGAGTCATGTAACGAAGACGGGCCTGTTCAGGTTTGGCAGGCCCAAAAACGACATTCGGTGAAAGCAGACTTTGTCAAATTGCCTCCGAACGACGGCTTCGTCCGCCCTCTGTTAGTTCGTGCAAGATGCGGCGAAGGGTCGGTCTGAAATCCACTGACATCGGTATCATTGAATGGCCGCTTCCGTGACTTGGGCTGCATCGCAGCATGGAATCTACTGCAACTGCAAGAAAATGCTGCGTGAGCAATAGCCGCGCGTGCATAAGGCCGCTTTGTCCGCATGGCTGACTTTTGTACAGCGCGCCGCGAACAGCAGTTTTGAG
>OCVQ010003024.1_pt1 | contig 10385 bp, 12 predicted proteins | sample 1539061 | NCBI WGS metagenome assembly OCVQ01 (sample SAMEA3355526, study PRJEB22509) | marine metagenome | biome: marine; feature: river plume; material: water | place: USA | collected 2010-08-08 | depth 0.5 m | reverse complement strand
TCAGCTTAAACTGTCCGGCCCACATACGTTTCCAAGCGATCGTTGGACATTTTCCAATTTGAATAGTGCCTTCAAGATTTCCATGCAACTCTAATGCAGTGTCATCATCGATGATTATTTTTTTAACAGCTATATCACCAAAATAATCTTTTAAATTTTTTTGAGTAACTTTAAATTGACTATCATAGTTTAAAGTTCGATATGAACTCTTAGCTTCTGATTCTTTCCATGTATGCAAAAATATGTCTACATCATGATTTTGCTTTAATAGTGATATGTAATTTTTCAGTTGATCGTCTGTCAAACCATTACGTAAATGGCCTCGAATCGTAAATGCTATCTTCATATTTTGTAGTATTTAATGAACTATCTATCGCGTATCGATACACCATTTCTTCTTGATACGACGTATTAGAATATTTTTTTAGTATAGAATCTAACTTATAATGAAAATCGTAGGTTAGTTTAGCGATATTATTCAATTGACCGCAATAATAATTATCTACTCCAAGTAAACGTGAATTAAAATCAGGATATCTAAAATTTATACAATTTGATTGCATCAACATTCTATGCATTCTTTGTTTTGGCATAGAACCTAAACTATGATTAAAAAAATCATATCTAATCGATACGACTTTATCATAGTCTTTTCGATAGTTATCATAGACGTGCTGTATTAGATGATATTTACCCCACCACATGCGCTTCCAAGCTATCAATGGACAAGAACTTTTGGCAACTCCTCCTTCAATTTTGCCAATCAACTCAATTTTCGTGTCATCACTAATTTCTATGTGTTTAACGTTATGCTCTTTAAAATAAAATAACAACAACTCTTTAGGAACTGTGTAAATATATTTTTTATCTATCAATTCACGATATGAACTTTTAGCTTCTGACTCTTTCCATGTATGCAAAAATAAATCTACATCACAATTATTATTTTTTAAATAGACTAAAAAATCATTTAACAGCGAATTAGTAAGACCGTCTCTTATATGTCCTCGTATACAAACTGCAACTTTCATAAGTCCTTTAATTTCAACATGACGTGCTTAACTGCCATCCACATGTCTAGATACTTATATGTTGCGAGTCGTCCTACAAAAATCACATCTCTTTCTTTTTTTGCAAGTGCTTCATAGGCACGATAGGTTTCCTGACCTTCACCCCATGGAATTGGATAAAACGGAACATCATCTTCTCCACAATCTTTAGGATGTTCTGTAGTAATTACAGTTGGACCGACATGCTCTGGATTAAAATAGCTGTGATCATATTGGCGTGTATAGTCTGTAGTACTGTTATTTTGGTTGACTATAAATGTATCCTGCTTTTCACAGAGCACACGATGTTTAAATTCGAGTGAACGATATGGTAATTTTCCATAGATGCTGTTAAAATACGAGTCAATTTTTCCAGTATAGACAATTAGATCATCTTCCTGACGTTCAGCCACCCATTGATTTTCAGAACAATTAAGATGTACCGTGACTCCTTCTAACATTCGTTCGAACATTGCAGTATATCCATCTTTTGGTAAACATTGATACCGTTGTCCTTCGAACCATGTTGGATCTTCGCAATCTGCTGTCTTTGGAATACGATTGGTTATAGTTTTTGGAATTTCTTCGAACGGTACACCCCATTGTTTTTCGCTGTATTCTTTAAAGATATACTCAACAATCTCTTCTTGAGACAGCTCACGACCAATCTCGCTTATAGTCTTTTTACTGTATGGCAAACTGATACGACCAAGTCGGCTGTCACCTTTTGGTTTGAGTTCAAATGGAATCCATTCGGTGTAGCGACTCAAAAATTGGAACACTTCTGTATCATCAGTATGAAAAATATGAGGACCATAATGATGTACAAGAGTATTACAAATATAGCCATCATAACAGTTTCCACCAATGTGAGGGCGAGTTTCAAAAATTTCGACATCATAACCTTTGTCCTTTAAGAGCACCGCAGCAGTGATGCCTGACAGTCCGCAACCAATTATTTTAGCACTTTTTTTCATAATTTAATCTTTATCAACTATATATAGAGCCACTCTTTCACCGCAATGTGAAATGATTGAATATGCTTTATTGTGTTTTTCTAATGCCTCGTATAGAGCTAACATTTCGTGATCTTCAAATCCTGGGTAGTTTATAAGTTCGTCAAACACCACAACAGTTTGAGGAGAGATTAGATGAAACAACTCATCGAATATAGTCTGTGTTGAAGAATATAAATCACAATCAACATGTAAAAAATCTATAGTGTTTATATCATCATGCTCACTCTTAAATTGTGGTATTGTTTGGTTAAACCAACCTTTGTACAGAGAGACATTTTTTTCGACCCATGGCAACTCTCCATCTATGCTAAACGCTCCAGTTTCATATCCTTCTCTCCATTTTTCAGGCAAGCCTTCAAATGAATCGAATCCAAAGACTTTATAATTTGGAAATGTTCGTGCGATAGAATTGCATGTATTACCTTGCCACACACCAAATTCCAATATATTTCCATGTACATTAACATCTAACGTATTTTGAGCAATTGCAGTCGTAAACGGAATATCTTCTTCAGTCAATTGTGGTATTGCAGAGATGTCGTTGAGTATAGTTTTTAAAAACTTTTTGTACATATTTGCGGTTTTTTATAATTTTTAAGAGTTAATACTGGATAAATACTATCTATATGAAATTAAATGAAAAAGTCTATATTACTAGTGAATTTAAAGATCTTCTCCGCAACATGAATGTTGGCATCGTCGACTATATTGTTGTCTATAAAAAAGAGGGAGACAAAATATTTTTTAAAGCAAACAGCGCAAAACTGCATCTTACAAAAGAAGAATTTGAAGAGGTCAAGTTAGCTTAAGCCCACCAAACGTTTGGTGCGTCGGCAGGTTTTGGTTTGCAACGCTCAACTCCGTCTTCATCTGTTATAAACACATTTGAAGCCCAGGCAATATAGTCTTCTCCGCCCGGAGGAATTGGTAGTCCGACAAGATCTCGGAATAATAGCCAATAGCAACCATCACCGTTATAGTCACCAACTTCAACCAGCGCATATTCATGTGTGCCAAGCGTTGAGACAACATTGCCATCTGCATCCTCTCGCGCAAATCCATGAGCGACTCCGAACGCTTCAGCCGCACCCTTTGAGGGAAATTTTAAGATATAGTCAATCATATTATACTGCGAATGGTGCAAAACTGGCTGAAGTTAAATTTGCAATCGTTTGAGCATTAACACCACCTGTAGGAAGGGGATTGTACGTCCCGGTAGATGAAAAAGACATTTTCATCGATGTTACAGGACTTCCGCTGTTTGGTATGCTAATTGTACCAATTGGTGTGAAATCTGGTGCGCTATCATATGGGCCGTAAAATACTGATCCGGTTCCTAAACCATTAGACACAAACAAATAGTTTGAATTGGCTTGAAAACTAGTTTCAACATGCGGAGGACTAGGAAGAACAGCAGAATATGTTGGTAATTTAGGAATTTTTGCGGCAGTGAGATTTGAAGTAAATGCTACGGCAGGTCCATTTAGGGTATTTGATAATTTAAATGTATTTCCAGATAGACTAATCACAAAATAACGAGTCGTATTTGATAATCCTGCTCCTCCAGTCAACGTGCCGGTAAATTGGACTATATCACCTTCAACAAAATTATGTCCTGGTACGGTTATAACACCAGTCTGATAGTTTCCAGTTGCATCCCAGTGAGTTCCGTCGTGCGCCCATAACCGGTATCCTTCTTTAGATAGACACAGACCCCAACCTTTTCCAATTGGCACTCCTCCTTGACTAAGTGCTGAAGGACCAATATAAAAAACCCCCAATGAAGTAGGCCTAACTAAAACATGATTCACTCTAAACGCAAAAGAGTGTGGTGTACTCCAGTTAAATGATCCTCCACTAGAAGAGTTCATCCAACATGTTCCAAAATCATATTGTGCCCACGTTGTGTGATCAACAGGCGCATTAAAACCCAAACCAAAATATGCTACACCACCAGTATCAATATATGTGTTAGACACATCACCTCGAATTAGGTCTGAATTTAAACCACCACGAGTAAAAAGGGGTCGAGATAAATTAAACCGTTGAATATTATTGCCCATTGCAACCAATTCACGTCTTAATAGATTGCGTGTCATCGCACTAAATCCATTTAAAGATTGTTGGTTTATCAAGTCTAATTGTCCGCCAGTATTTCCGCTCAAAACTGAAGAGCTAAGTGTTTTATTTGTCAATGTTTCACTTCCAGTTTTTGTAGCAAAATCACTGAGTCCTAGTGCTGCACGTATTTGCGCTCTTTGTTCTGCTGTTGCTTCATTTCCTCCTGGGGTGTTTCCTAAGTCTATGCTCATATTGTTATATCTATATCAGTATTATTAAATAATAATGGAGACCCATTATATGTGAGTGTTTGTGTAGTAGTTTCTGTTAATTCTTGAAGTTTTGCGTCGGAAAGACGATATGGATAGTAGCGAATGGCTGCTACGATTGATGAAACACTTCCGATTGTCGCACGATCAACGGTCGGCATTGGTTGACTCGTATCAGTAAGAGTCGTAATTCCGTTGATTGACATAGCAATATCATTAACGGTTGCGGCAGTAGCAACTTTATAAAATGCCCCGGCAACAGGATTCAATGGGTCAAATTTAGATTCTGTCCCAGAAGAATTTATGACTACCTGCTCGTTTTGCGCAAACCTATTCAACCATCGTTCGTTAGTTGTTCCATTCGAGACTCCAAAAATAGTTGTTGTTCCATCCACGGTTTGTGGCCTAGATTCAGTATAAAATGTTCCTACATTCTGATTATAAAATCTACTAAAATTATCTCCTGTAATATCACATACATCTACGCTACGCGTCGCTGTGACAGTCTTCGTCGGGATGTATGAGGTCGGGCGTGATCCTGTTTCTAGTTGTGCACCCCAGACAAGAATATTTCTCGCCGTCGTGTTCAATCCCCACGTATGCACTGCAATGCGACATTTAGGTGATCCAGCAGGCGGTTGTTGAGTTATTTTGGTGGCGCTAATGCGCTGCCATGAGTTTGTCAGGGTAAAATATTCGTCTTGATAATTCGGACCACCCACTCCGATAGCAATGGTTTTTCCAACTTCACTAGGATCACCAGCTTTGACATAAAAGCTGCCAGTATATTGCCCAACTGAAGTCGTTACATCTCTGTAAACGTCTTGATTTGCGCCCGTATATACAATGCGATTTGCTGTTGGCGTTCCATCAGGAGCGATTTCGGTGGTAGAAGTAACTGTTGCTACGCTTCCGTTTACAGGTATGCCACCTCTTGTCCAGTAGCCATTGTAAAGTTCTGAACTATATGCCACCAAATTTATCTTCGTTTCCTCTATTAGCAAACCACGACACACGCCAGTAAGTGGATTATAATCCAAACGAGGACCACGATAACTAATTGACCAGGCAGATACTGTTGCATCTGGACCTCCTTTACCAAAAACTTTTAAAGAAATAGTTGTTTCTCCCTTGTGTATTATTGTTCCTCGAATAACTGTTTCAGTGGTATTACCATCTCCTGGAACCTGATTGTCTGCATTAACATCATTATGAGCAGCAACCTCTGCGTCATCTGACCAACCCACAACGCTGCCAGATGGAATAGTAAATGTAATAATATCATCAATTTTTACGTTGGCTGTATTATACGAGGTCGTGCTTGTAGTCTTTCCAACAATTACTCCATTTTTATTGGTAAAGGTGCCTGAAGACGTTCGAGTAAATGTACTGTCTATGCCACGACGAGACTTGTTTGACTCGTCAAGCGCAAAGGAAAAATCTAGAGAAGGAGATTTTGGTCGTCTACGCTGTTGTGCTATAAGATATTTTAAATCCATATATCAATCTCTAGTTATATCAAATAAAGTCCCAGATGTTGGTGCCAACCTTTTTAATGCCAAAGTTTTGACCTTGTTCTATAGTGGGTGCTATAGCCTGACCGTTAATTGTTACTCCAGTTGGTGCGATTAACGAGATTGCTCCAGCTCCAATATCACGACGGAAAAATATAATTGCATCAGCTGGCCAAGCAACGCTTGATTCAAGAGGAACGGTAATGGCAGTTGATGTGTTATGTTTGCAACGAATGTATTGTGTGTTGTCGGTTAGACTCAATGTTCTAGTCTGTCCGGTTTGATCTATGTTTAGGGTTGCTGGCTTATTTAATATCTCGGCTACATTGCCTGCAGCAGCAGTCCAATTAGGTTTAACATTTACTTGTGCGCCTGTCGCGATGCCGTTTAATTTAGTTACTTGTGCGGCAGACATAAATCCAGCAACGGATGTTGTTGCCTCGATATGACCATGACCAGCATCGCTCTTACCATCTAGTTGATCTTGAATGTTTTCAGTCAACCCATCTAGATAGTTAATCTTTTCTCCTGTTATTTTTGTATAATCGATTTCGTCAAGCAGCGTATTTTGATCACTGGTAAGGTGTACAGCGACACTATTAACATGACTATTAAAGGTTGTTGTAGCTGTTTTGCTATTTAGTTGACCTTGTATATTTGCAGTTACATCGTTTAGATAGTTAATCTTTTCTCCTGTTATTTTTGTATAATCGATTGCGTCAAGCAACGTATTTTGATCACTGGTAAGGTGTACATCGGCATTACTTAGATGCGTATCAAAGGTTGCTGTGGGTGTAGCGTCAGTAATTCCATATCCAGCCAATGTAGTTGGATTGCTACCAGTAGTCACACGACCGTATGTATCAACGGTTACTGACTTGTATGTCCCAGAATTTACTCCGCTGGTCGCAAGGCCAACACCACTTGCATTTACTGCTATTTGACCAGCTACTCCATTAACAGAAAATTCTACTCCATCACGATTTAAACCGTGTCCTGCTATATAGGTTCCAGCTCCAGAAAATTGTATAAAGATTACTGGTGACGTTCCAATCGAATCGACCGCGTCAGAAAGTACCCAACCAGTATTTGCATACTGCGTGCCGTGTTTCACAAAAACGAAATCGCCTCCCGTCATATTAGATGGGCTATCAAAGTCGTCTGCACGCATTAATTGTGTAGGTGATGTATAGACATATACACCATTATGCGCAGAGTTTTGTTGACCAGCGATGACAATTCTGCTTCCAGTTACAATATCTAAATCTCCGTCCGGATTTACAAGCGGATTTGAAAGCGTTAATTTTGCTCCAACTCCATATGCAGCATTATCATATGAAACAGACCCACCAGTTATGCTTTCTAATGACTGTGTTAATATAACATGGGCTGATTCATGTATACGTAATCCTTCGCCGAGCGCGTCAACATATCCTTTTGTGGCAGCATGTTCAGGTTGTGTCGGCGGTGGTACAATTGGCGAAGCGCTAAATGTTTTTACACCGGTGATTGTTTGATCAGAATCAATATCGGTTACATCATTTATGATTCCATAACCAGAAAGTGTAGTAGGAGTATTAACTACCGAAGTCCAAGGAAATATTTTAGTTTTACTATTTGACATATTATGGGCGTGTTGTTGCTGGTGAAATTTCTACTTGTCCTTCTGTTATGCGAAGAACATGACCTTGAATATTATAGATTTCTATATCATAGACATAACGACCAGGCTTAAAGGCTCTAGTTTGTAATGCAGACAGGGAAATATTGACTTTACCAGATTCTGGATCAGTTATATTTGTAACAAAATTTACTGCTGTTTCAGATGAATATGTCTTACGAATCTGTCCACGAGCAGTATAACCAGACAAATCAAACGGCAATCCATTTGCGTCTGGCACATCTATGGTCGATGTAAATGTACTCCCCTGGTCTATAAAAATATCAGAATATGTTGCCATACTCTATATTTATAATATTACGACTTATAAAAACGATGTCGAGTTTTACCTATTGGTCCTCGTCCATACCAGTTTTCTTTAAAGCCAGTTTCTTTTTGTAAATCAACTATCTTTAGCGACAACAGCAACTGCTTTTCAAATCTATTTTTATGCTGTAGATCTCCCTCTGTATTTGTCATATTTTCCTCATAATAGCTATTAAATTGAGAAACATGCCATAGTTGAAAAAACCCAGCCGGATAGCTGTATGCACCATCAAAGTTTTCAATCTTTCTCTCTCCCTCTAGAGTATAGCGTATTGATCCATATATTGCCTCTTTATCTTGTACAGTTTCTTCTACTACAGACCTAAAATCATCAGGCAAAAGAGTATCACTGTCAACAACACTCAACCAATCTTGTGGATTTAGATAGCGTATGCCTTCGTTGATCGCTCGACTTTTTGCAAAGCAAGCTCCATCAGCATATATTTCTTTGCTAAAAATATAGTCTAAATTATATTTTTTACATATCTCAACCGTCTTTTTATCACTCTGGTGTGTGACGATTAGCCAACGATCAAACTTATCTTTGTTGGTGACTATGCCTTCGAGATAATCGCTGTAATCGATAGAGACGGTAATGGCATCTATATTCATAACTCATCTATATCTATTCTCTCGCCTCCATAAAAATGCTTAAATCCATACTTTTGTAGTATAGTTTTGTATACTCCTGACTCTATGTTATACGGAAAACAAAAACTATCTGGTACATAGCCCAAATGACACTGAAATGTCTGAATCATTCGTCGACTGTCTTTTATCATAGCTATAGTATTTGAAACTATATCATAGACGTGTTTGTGTCCATGACAACCTATCTGACATTGATGCAATCCATCTATGTATGCTATCTGTGACCATTTCATATAGTTTCTATAGTCTCCTGAGAATGCCTTTATATGTGCATCTCTACAACAGATCATAGACACATCTTGTGTCTGATCTTCCGGACATACAATATTGCTGCTGATAAAAAATATCTTTTGTGTGTTTAGTTTTTGCAATTCATCAATATATGCATATTGACTGTATAATCCATCATCAAAAGTGAGCACATAATTTTCAAGAGGCAAATCTAGATATTGCTCTTTAAACTCATGTATCATTAGAGTTGGCTTCATTTTAGTCGTAGTACATAGTCGACTATTGGGCTCTTGAAGTAATCTGCGATCATCTCTGCATTTGGTATAACACAATGTCCTCCAATTTTTCCATGTGTTGGAGTTAGGATCGGACGAATTACATTGTCTTTGCCAATCTTTTTATAGCCAGAGTTATATTCTTTGTTCCAAAGAGTCATAACTTCAGAATAGTCTAGACTTTCACGCGTACACAAGTTATGTACTTCATCATGAAAAGCGATACACATACCATAATATAAGGTACAAAGTGTTTTTGCGGTCTCTAGCGATTTCGCGCATTTAAATGTTGCGACGTCTATTCCAAGCGAATTGAAATGTTGCACCGCTTTTATTACCGAATCTTTATTTCGACCAGCGACAAATTTTTTAAATGTTTGCATACATTCATAGAGATGAGGATGTATGCCTACAACCGGTGAATATACCAAGTAGTCATAATCAATTTTATCACATGTACCAGGATGTATTGTGCTGTGTATGATTACCAAGCGTGGTGAAAACTGTTGTATATAGTGTTGAGTCTCAGTTATAAACTCAGTACTATATGGAAAACATACATGCAAGACATCACAATCAAAGCTTTTTGGCTTTGTGTCAACGTCAACTATTTGTAGATTATACGTGTCAGAGTTGTAAAATTTACTAACAGCCTGACCTATTTCTCCATAGCCAACTATAACTATATGTTCTTTTTTCATTTTCTAGAATATATGTTTATAAATGGTTCTGCTGCGTGCACTCCATAGAGGCTTCCATAATAACAGTCTCTATGCTTTATATAGTCTAAATTTAACGGATCAATGTCTGTCTTTAATTCTGTAGAATATCTAGATACACATTCATATTTTACTGTTGAATATTCACTGATATCAAAAAACGTATTAAAGTTTGGAGAGCTATGTGACCATTCTGTACTGCCAGGAATAGAATATTCATATAGTTCTCTTACGCTACATCCTTCTCTTGGACGACAAGCCACACGTGTAGCATCTGATACAATTCGATGATCAACGTTGATATCATTTGAATAATGAGTGAACACGACATCTGGCATCAGATCATTGACAAGAGCAGTGCACGTACTAGATAATTCTATAAAAGGAACAGTATCAAGTGTTATATCAGAATAGTCATATTGTATCAAATTATCAATTCGCAAAGATTTTACATTTTCTTCTATTGCCTGTTGTCTAGCGTTTTGAACATGTTCAAATCCTGGTCTATCTCCTCTACAAAAGACACACAATGAAACGTATGCATAATCAGTTAACTTTGCAATAGTTCCTCCCATTCCCAATTCAGCATCGTCTAAATGTGCTCCAAATA
>OCVQ010003023.1_pt1 | contig 10388 bp, 13 predicted proteins | sample 1539061 | NCBI WGS metagenome assembly OCVQ01 (sample SAMEA3355526, study PRJEB22509) | marine metagenome | biome: marine; feature: river plume; material: water | place: USA | collected 2010-08-08 | depth 0.5 m | reverse complement strand
ATAATGGTGCTGAATGGTGTAATTATGGTTGGTCTGACGACCAAATGGCATTCTTTCCAACTCAAAAAGAAACCTGGAGTGAATTACAGAAATATCCAAAAAAGAAAAATAACTGTGGGCGTCCTGGTGTAAATGGTGGATATATTGATAATCCTTATATTAAATTTGGTGTGAATTGTTACGGCAAAAAACCAAATCCTACTGAGAACGATCTACTGAGATTAGAAGCTAAACAAGCTCACCCTATTCCACTTACGGCAGAAGACAAAGAGTTACAGAAAAAGACCGATTATTGGAAGGAAAATGCGGATAAGTTGCAGTTAAATTCATTTAATAATAGTAACTGGTCTCGCTTTTAGACAATTGGTTCTTCTAATATCAAAATTTACGGTATAAACAGGTGTAAAATGTTGCGTTGACAATTTTGTATACATATGAATATTCTTATTCACATGTATTGATTCGTATTGGAATTTATTTTTTAATGATACCATATTTTAGATATGGGTTTTCCAAATTTTATACAATTTTTATATGAATGTCCCCTGAAATGGGTATTATTAGCACTTCATTGGATATTGTTCTCGTTTCCTATTCTTATTACGTTGATGACTTCTGATTTAACCATTTTGATTATAGTTGATATGTTCTTATTTATGGTACTTATGATAAACATAATATATCAAGATTGTCCGATTAGTATAATAGAGTCGCTATATTTAGAAGACACAATGGTTGATAATATGCAGTTTACATCTAACTGTGAGATTAATAAAATAACACAAGGTGAGAAAACGTTACAATGTATAATTATTGGTATAATGGTCGTTACTAGTAAAATTTTATTGGTATTGGCGAAATATACCTTTTTAGAATATATCGACGTTTGATTTATTTTTTTAACTTTCTTGTTTTATTTTTTGCAATACTATGACTAACATTACCAAACAATGTATCAAACAATTTATCATCGACTATTTCATTTATATTCTTCAAATTTATTTTAGATAATTGAGAACATCCACCAGAAATAATAGGATTTACTGCTAATCCGATGGGAACAACCAACCCATCAAATCTTGATATACCTATTTGATTTGACCCTCCTAACGTGATTCGTTCGTTATTTTCTTTATTTATAATATTGGTTACTGGATACCCACCAACTACATTATTGCCTGCGATATCTTTTCTGAATATATTATTTTGAAAATCAGATGTATCTATTTTAAACATTATATAATACTGGGATTTTATATTTTCGCTGAAATACGTTTAATATCTTGTGATATGTTTAGTTCTCTATTGTCTTTCAGATATTTTATTATATATTCTACTTGATTCTTATCTTTTATCATTTCGTGTAAACATTTTTCTACATATGTAAATGTTAAGGGTTTATATTCCTTTTTATCATATATACGAAGTTCTCCATTGCTTATACCAATAGTTGTGGTTGTATTGTTAGATTTCACATAATTACATATGTTAGTTGTAATGTTTGTCTTAAGTTCTCTTAATTGTCTTGCTTTCTCGTGAATATGATGTAATTGTTGGTCTAAAATTACCCAATTTTTGACATTTTCGATTAAGATTTCTCGGTCTGATTTATGTGAATACATGGTTAATGTTTGGTTTTCGTTAGTAATATTGTTCATTGAAATTATAATATTACTAAATAGGTTTAGTTTTTTAATTGATTATTTATTTTCTATATATTTTAGCGGCATCTTTTAATGCGTCTTTGAACATGTAAATTGGATTCTTCATCTTCTTCTTTTTGTATAAATCAGTAACAAATTTAGTCCATGCTGATTTTGGTTTCTTTGCGGTCTTTCGTAGTTTTTTGGTTGATTTATTTTTACGACTCTTCTTACCTCCAAATCCAAACATTTTACTATCCTGGTTCACTTCTGCCGGTTTCTCTTCCTCAACCTCTTCCGATTCTTCCTCAACCTCTTCAGCCTCTTCAGTCTCTTCAACTGGTTCTTCATCAACATCAACCTCTTCATCTTCTTCCAACTCCTCGACCGGTTCTTCCTCGGTCTCTTCTGGTTCCTTTACTGGTTCTTCTTCGGGGTTTTTATCACGAGGACATATTATATCGCATACATCACCCCCTTTCATTACCTTTTTAGTAGAACGTTTTTTATATGTTCGCTTACTCGTTTTATTGGAAGCCATTATACTATAATATAATATAATACCATATTTTAATCTATATAAGATACCTTATTTGAATATCTTAATAACCGAAGAAGCAAGAATAAATTTGCTAAAATGATAAAAACCAAGAAAATATTATAAACAATCACGATCCATACATATATATTTAATTCATCATATATGGTTTCTAATATTGGTTTTGCTATTTCGCGTAAATCTTTTTTTATATTTTCATCTTGAAAAAATTGTATACATCTATCGCGTAAACTTGTCATTCATCTGTTAATAAATACTATACAGAAAAGTATGCTATATATTTAAACGTATAACAAATCTTTAATGATAAAATTATAATAAAGAGAACTGTACACAATTTTATAATAAGATGGAACACATTTACGACACCCACGACAAATTACGCTGCTTTGACTTTACTAAATTGTCGTTATCAAAACCAACCTTAATATCAGGTGGTAATTACTTTATACGTTTTAAAAAAGACAATTATCCTTTGTATATACAACCACCTCGTTGTTATACTCGTAACGGATTTATAAAGAATGGACGGAAATATTACACTGACCTACTCTTTACAAATGACGATGAATATATTATCCAATGGTTAGAGAAACTCGAAGAGCATTGTATTCAATACATTTATGAAAATCGCAACAGTTGGTTTGATGGAGACATGGAGAAACCTGATATTGAGAACTATTTTACGTCCCCATTAAAAATTTATAAATCTGGGAAATTTTATTCAGTGAGAACAAATATACCCACCGCACTAGAAAAACCAACCATAAAAATATACGACGAATCCGAAAATGTAGTTGATTTCACGTCTATTACAGATACTACACAATTAATGAATATTTTAGAAGTGCAAGGGATTAAATGTTCTGCTCGTAGTTTTCAAATTGAGATTGAAATGAAACAAGCCCTAGTTATTACACCACAAGAGTTACCCCTATTTGATAAATGTGTTATACAGTCACATCGCCAATTACAGTCTACCCACTCCCCCTCACAAGTATCAATTTCAGAACCAAAACCAGAAACAGAACCAGAAACAGAACCAAAACCAGAAACAGACACCATATATAGTATGGATTCAAATATACACGATACATTACAACCTGATAATAGTGAAGATGTAATGAATATTACAGAAACGGATAATACACTACCAGAGAACAACCACGCATCAAATAATTTAGGACATTTTACAAAAACTAATACAGATTATGAAAATAGTCAACCCATGATTCAAACTGTAAATAATGAGATTATTCGAAATATAGACATTCATGAAAACGATAATAAAATCAAAATAAACACACCCGTTCCTGAAAATAAAACGAATATGGAAGAATTTGAGCTTACTTTAGAAGAGTTATCTACAGATGACAAGGTTGTTTTAAAAGAACCTAACGAAGTTTATTATAAAATGTATAGAGATGCCCGACAAAAAGCAAAAATGGCTCGCGAACTAGCACTATCTTCTTATTTAGAGGCAAAAAACATAAAAAACACATACATGCTGAATAATATTTACGATAGTGATACAAGTGATTTAGATAATGAAACAGATAGTATAAAGAGTGATAGTGAAAGTATTTGATAACTTATATTTTAGCGAAAATTTATATTATAACCCCAATATTTTTTATCAGGCGTTTATATAAACGAAAATGTTTAAGGATATTCAGAATGGACTTGCTAAGTTGTTTTCACCAAAGATGTTGTTAGTATTGATTATTTCTATAATTGCTATCTGGGGAGTACTGTCGTATAACGGACAAATGAAAATGGTTCGTGATACAATGGAAGATGGTTATGATGCTAAGGAAGTCAAGGAAACTGAGAAGGTTTCAGCTAGCGAGCCCGCACCTTCTACCGGTAAGGCTGAGCCTGGATATGCTCTTCAGCCGGTTGCTAACCCTACTGACTTATTGCCTAAGGATAAGAACAGTGAGTGGAGCGCATTAAACCCCACTAGCATCGACGACGCCGGTGTTAAGATGCCCGACCTTCTTGAGGCTGGTTATCACATTGGACTTGATACTATCGGTCAATCCATGAGAAACGCTAATCTTCAACTTCGTTCTGACCCTGCTATTCCTAAGTCCAATGTTGGTCCATGGAACCAAAGCACCATCGAAGCTGATACCGTTCGTCAGCCCCTTGAAATCGGTGGTAGATAAACTATACGTCTAATATTATATTACTATGTTGTAATATAATATATTTTTCAATGTAAAAACATATATATCCACACAATATATAATGAGAGGTGAAGACATTTTAGGATATTTTATTATCGGATTTATTGTAAGCATCAGTTTCTACGTATATCGTGATAATTACGAAGGGTTTCAATTAAAATGTATTGTTTCGTCGATTGATGGTAACAAATATTGTGTACGAGAAAGAAAAAACATTGAAAAGGCCGCCGATTTATTAGCATCAATTACAAAAAAATGCAAAGAGTTAGTTGTATATACAAGCAATAAGTATCCTGATAATGAAAGCGTACAACGACTGAAGGAGAATTTTAATCCGCAAAAAATTATGGAAACATTACCTACAAGTAGTTATACTGCGTACAGTGAAAATAAAGGAGAAAAAGTGGCGTTTTGTTTAAATAAACAAAAACAAGACAATGATAATCTGATTGATGAAGACACATTAACATTTGTAGCGATTCACGAATTGTCGCATGTTATGACAAAATCCATAGGACATAAAAGTGAATTCTGGAGCAATTTTAAATTTTTACTAGAATGCGCTAAGGATGCAGGGATTCATACGCCAGTAAATTATAAAGAAAAACCACAAGAATATTGTGGTATGAAAATTCACGACAATCCATACTACGACGCTTAATACATATTCGGACACTTAATGAATGACTGAATTGGTATTTCTTTCTGTTTTCTATTTGTATATACTTCAAAGGTGTATACAAATCAATGTGTAAAATGAAACATACGTAATATTGTCTTTCACCGCTTCAAATAACCAAACGGAGAAGAGAACAATTATACCATCATAGACAGACCAGATACTACTGCTTTATGTTTTTATGTTTTTATGTTTATATATTTTTATGTTTTTATTTATGCGACCATCTTAAGTCCACCCACCAAGTTAGCACCAATACCGAAACCAGCACCACCACGGGCAGAAGTTGCCATAGCAGGGATGAAGACATCAAGGATGCTGAAAGTAGCAGCAGCGGTCAATGCGATGATAATGATCTCCTCCAAATTCAATTGCTTCTTGGGAATAGCGAAAGCAGCCAATGCAACCACCAAACCCTCAATCAAGTACTTAATAGCACGCTTTATCAACTCGTTTAAGTCAAACATTTTACGTTTATATTATAATACAACAAAATAAAAAGTCATATTTCCATTAATAATAAATTATTACATATTGAAAACACTTAAATAGTCCTTGCTATAATTTGTATATTCCTAAAATGTCTGGATACGAGAAGAAAGTTAATTCTGATGGGTCGCAAAATCCTAAATATGTTGACTTGTGCGACGAAGACCATCCTATCGCCGGACAAAAATTCGCATGTATGTCCTTTGTTTCCCCTGAAAAGATTCTGAAGAAGAGGGAAGTTTACCTATTTAATCAGTTTATTAAGAATTGGGAATTTTCTAAATCTATGGAAAGATATTTCGAATTTATTCACTTTATCTCATATAAACATAATATTAAGTCCGACATTCTGATTAATGACTTCAATGATTTTGTAAAGGAGGAGAGCGATAAGCTAAAGGTTAGTGGTATTGAAGATGATTATAAGAATTTCCTAGATAAGCAAGAGGATACCCTCAACGAAAAGTTTAATAGAGAGCATGCTTTCCAAACATCTGTTCGCGGACTTAAGATTCGTGGCGTTTATGGTACTCAACAGGAAGCAGAGGATAAGTGTAAGAAACTACGTGAAGGTGACCCGAGTCATGATATTTACGTCGGTCCAGTAGGTGTGTGGATTCCTTGGGACCCTGATGCTTATAAGACTGGTCGTGTAGAACATATGGAGGCAGAACTAAATGCGCTTCATACCGAGAAGATGAAAAATGAAGAGCTAGCAAAGAAAGCGTTCGAGGAGCGTGTTCGTGAGACAAAGAAGAAGGCGATTATGGAGAATATTGAAAAGGCTAAGGCTAGTGGCAACGCTCTTACCCAAACCATAGATGATGATGGTAATTTACAAGGTGTAAAGGAAACCGTTGATTTTGATTTACGCGATGTTAATTCTGCTAATTTAATCGACGAACTAAAGGTGTCTGATGACGCTGCAAATAAAGAGTAAATACCAAATAATAAAGAATAAATATTTGGTACAGGTATAGTTGAATGATATATTTATGTTATATCATTCATCTAATTACATTTACAAATCAATATAAACATTTTACACTATGAAGTATAGAATAATATGAAATCATTTGAGTATATAGCTCATAAAATCCTTATACGTGATATCAAACTTAAAGAAAATATAAATCCACATAATATACATGATTTTAATGCAAAAACATATACGGCTCATGTATTTAAAGACCAGAGCGAACAAGCTCACATTAATTTTATGAAAGTCATTTTCGTTATATCCGATAAATCAAACTCGAATTCTAAACTTAACCAATTTCAATCTAAGTATATTGAATCTGTCTTTACTAGTGATGAAGACCGTGAATCATTTCTTGATTTTTTCAATAAAATTCAAAAAACATATTGGGCGTTTAATCGGTTTGCTACTTATATCAAAAAATCAAAATATGTCCTTAATGTCAATCATGATATGTTTTTAACACCAATTTCATCTAAACAAAGGAATGTGTTTTGCTACTACGAAAACAAATATATTTATTTATTTACATTACAAGACCTTTCACGAATCATAATTTCCGCTATTTGTCATTCTACGCATTTTTATCCAGAACCACTTTTACCCAAAAATCCATATAGTGGACTAACCTTCTCTACATCAGATTTATATAATATTTACTTTAAGATGAAAGAATCACTATTAAACGTACCCACGGTAATCCATCAATATTTTTTGTCTAATTTTGATATTAAATCATTCAAGAACAAAAATGAAGTTATTATACGTAATATATATATTAACCAATTTATTCAAAATGAAGACCCAGACGAAATAGTTGAATATATTTATGATATGTTAAGTCCGTATAAACAACTTCAAATAGATATAGATTTCCCAAACTCTATCTTGATTGATACATTCAAGCACATTTTAATCTACTATCTTCGATACAAGTATTCACATGATAATAGTAGACGCCAATATAATTATCTATGTGTACGTAGTAGAATTCTCGAAATTATTAAAAACACTCCAGGGTTTGGACGTAAAATTATTTCATTTGCGAATGGCAAGAAGTATATATCATTTATTAATATTGGAGGAAAACATACGGTAAAAACGCCATGGGTACAATCTGAAATTACTATATTAAATAACAATACAAATATTGACGGTGAGAATGAGAATGATACTGACACTGACACTGATATTGATAATGAGAGTATACCTCACAATCTGCCTATATATTCACAAATTAGAACCAGAATTGATGAAATTATAGATTCAATTGAAAATAGTCAACCAGACAATCATAATACACCATCTGTTTTTGAAAACGAAAGTAATATGGGGTCGAACACAAATAGAAATAATGATAATTTCATAGTTGACCCACAAATTATAATGAGAATTAATGAAATTATAGACTCCGTTCGAAATAACACGCCCGCCACCAATTATACTATAACGGTAGAATCTGATAATGAATACGGGGTTGATTATAATACTGAATTTGATTCAGATGATGAACTGGAATTTGACGAAGATATGTATGACCCATAAACATTCACTATAATATATTTACAAAAAGTGTAAATATACTATTTTACCATTTACTTTTTTTTACATTTATCTGAGGTGTTTTACTCTTTTTTGACTTACTTGGGTCATATGCCTCATCTTCGTCATCTGAACCCATATTCTTTGATATTTCCCAAAATTCTTTCGCACCTAGTCTAAAATCTGGATGATTCTCTGCTTTGTACCAAAAGATTTGGTCGTTTAACTTATTTGATTTCGCATTATTGTTAATGACTAAGCATTCATAATTCTCTGTTGTTTGGTCCATTACTCCACAAAATGATTCCAATGTTGGAAACATACTCGCATAATTTTCCCAGATTCTTTTGCGATTTGTTAGGTATGGCTCACGTAATATAAATACATAATCTATATTAGTTCTTAGATTGGGAGGGATACCCAATGGATATTGCATTGTAATTATCAACATAATTTTCCAATGTCGCCCATTCATAAATAATAGTCTCATCATTTTATCACGCGTCCATGATTGATCGTATAAACAATCATCTAATATTACAAACGCACGGGGGTCGATTGTCGTCTTCTTGTGTTGTTCTATTTCTTTATTTACCTGTTTTAATACTGTCTTTTGACGCCTTAATATATTCTCAATTAATACTGTATTATATTCTTCATGAATGAATAACTTTGGAACGTGCGCTGAATAAAATCCATTACCTGCTTCTGTTCCTGACATCACGGTTCCTACTGGAATGTCTTGATGATAAAATAATAAATCTCTGACTAAAAATGACTTACCTGTGTCGCGTCTTCCTATCATTACAATTACAGGTCCTTTATTCTCTGTTGCTTTAAATGTAATTTCACGCATATTAAATTTTTTTAATTCTAAAGTCATTCGTAATAATATAATATTATCACATTATAATAACCCTTATTAAACGAGATTATTACACGTTTATGTGTGTTTGTATTATTGAATAAAAATGTATTAAACAATTATATATTAAATCTTATTATGAATAAATATTTATCAATAGTTCAGGAACGGTTCAATATTGGATACTATAAAACACAGTTAATAGACCTACCCACTTTAGAAAAAGATTACATACAACCTACCAATGAAGATATGTTTCAATACAATCCATTTAAAATAAATAAGTTGCAAAAATATAACCCCATTTATAATGAATTATTTAAGCTTTCTATTAAGAATTACAATAATATTCAACTAAATCAGACATATCACTTTATTAACACGCAAACTGTTATTAACAATATGAACGAACGAATCAACCAAAATGTGTTTATTAAATATTCACCTCTACTTGACCCTCTGCATTATATGGTAGGTAAATATGAAAAACATAATGACATCCTCCGCAATTTACCTTATCCCGCAGGAATTTCGTTGGAAAATACATATGAAGTTCTCCCCAAAATGAATAGTATTCATAATTGTTCTTATGTTGACGCATTTTTCTGTTATATTAGTAGTATGACCCTTCATAACCATAAGGTTATTAACTGTTTAGATTTTTATGATTCATTTATAGGTATTCAATCTGATTTTAAATATAATGTTACTGATGATATCGATTATTTAACTTCTTCTGACTTCTTCAATGCTAATGTTGGTAAGTTATATACATTGGAAAATGTTAATATGACAAAATATATTTCAAATGATTCAAGAAAGAGACGTTCTAAACTTTGTATTTCTAAATCAAATCATAATATTAGTGTTATTTCTATTAGTCCAATTATTAATGATATTAACAATATTACTATTGAAAATATAGAAGATTGTATGATTTACGATAATACTCTTGACATACAAAATACAGAACGACCCAATGATACTGTTTCTATTGATGATTCTATGAGTGATGATAATAGTTCGGTAGCATATACGACCGATTCTAATAATAGTGACAATGAGGAAGATAACGATGAAGACGAGAATGATTGGGAAACGGATGAAGATGATAATTCAGATGCTAGTGATATTCAAGAAGAAGAAGAAGACCAATACGCGTATATTAAAAATTTCCCAGTTCAAATGATTTGTCTTGAAAAATGTGATGGAACATTAGATGAATTATTTACAAAGAAAGATATTAATGTCGATACCGCAGCTAGTGCTTTATTTCAAGTTGTTATGACTCTTATCATATATCAAAAAATGTATGGATTCACGCACAATGACCTACACACTAATAATATTATGTATATTAACACCGATGTTTCATTTTTATACTACAAATATGAAAATTTAATATATAAGGTGCCTACTTATGGTAAAATTTATAAAATT